>Ga0099824_1000021_pt1 | contig 88647 bp, 61 predicted proteins | sample SiratrowhiteBW_FD_76837 | JGI IMG/M metagenome (GOLD analysis project Ga0099824, IMG submission 76837) | Root nodule microbial communities of legume samples collected from California, USA - Siratro white BW | ecosystem: Host-associated > Plants > Roots > Nodule | place: USA: California... | reverse complement strand
GCACTGCGATTTTTTTATTCAAAAATGGATCTTCAGACATGTATTCGTATGTTCTTCCTCCAAGCGGTGTTCTCACCATATTAATCGCTGGAGAAAGTAGCATGTCTTTATCTCTTGCACGTAACTCTTCTCCTAAACTGGTTCCAAAAGTATGTGCCATTTCTGCGTTCCATGTTGCAGCCAAAGCACCACCTGCTGGATAATATGTTGCAAAGTCATTTGTCCATCCTGCTGGAGCCCAATTGTCGCGTGAGATTTCTTCGCGAACTCCCAACGGCCCATCGGCCATTTTTAATTCTGGAATTCCTAAACGTTTTACGCCTGCATTGGCGAACATGCTGTTTCCGTGAAGCATTCCCACTTTTTCTTCTAATGTCATCTGCGAAATCAGTTTGTCGATTTCTGCATCATGATCTGTGCTTATTTCTTTTCCAACGTATTCTTCGGTCTGCGCCGAATTTGAAGCTAAAGTTTGTGCATCATTTTTACAAGAAGTAAAAAATGCAAAAACCAAAGCCGATGAAAGGAACATCATTTTGTTTTTCATAGATAGTTAGGTGTTTTGAATTTAAAGATTTTGATTCCTCACACATAGCCTTCAAATCCAGTTAATAATTATATTATTTGTGGTTTTATCTAAAATTATTGTTTCATTAATTGTATGAAAATATTCTAACACATAGAACTAGGTATTAAAGCTAGCTTTTTCTGTAATCTTTAAAGAGAATAAAAATCTATGTTTCTATGTGTTTAAATTAAAATTTGTTATTGTTTAATTAAATTCAGCATCACAACATCATTTTCATTGATTTTGAATTCTCTGCTGAAAGTTCCTTTTCCGTCAATCGTAATTTTTTCTGTCGAAATTGGCGCCCCGTTATTTTTCTTTTTTATCGAATTGACTTGCTCACGTGTTAACTGACTTGGTTTATTCATCGTTAGATAATCCGCGTAAGCGTCATTTACCTTATACCCCACTTTGTAAATTTCTAAGATATATTTTCCTTTCTGCATTCCGTTCACTTCAACTTTGACTTTTCCTTTTTCTTTTGATGGAAGGTCTTTTATGTAATAGGTTTGATTCAGCTCTTTATCGCCAGGATGAGTATTGGTAAAATCCCAAAGCAAAACTTGCACATCACCTTTTGTATTTTTAGAAACCCAAGAAGCTTTATCTGAATTCTGAAGTTCTGTTTCTCCTAATTTATTCATTAAATAATAAGAGAAATAGGCAGGCTTTTTAATTCCTTGCGTATTCAATAATCCGAAACCGCCGTGAAAAGGCGTAAATCTTGGCCCCGCTTCTTCAAAGATATCGGTAAAAACCCAATAGGACATGGAGTTTGCAGCATTTCCAACTTGTTTTATTTTTTGCAGAATATAAGCAGCCGAATGATAACTGTCATGAATTGGATCTGCTGGCGTATACGATGAACTCCATTCTGTATAATGCAATTCTAAATTTGGTTTAGCCGATTCTGTAATTTGTTTTCGTGAATTTATAATTTCTCCGCTTACGCTAAATTCATCTTTACTTAATATGGTTCCAGAAGTTCCGAATTCATCCAAATAACCATGTTTCACTCCGTATGCATGTGTTGAAATAAAATCAATCGGAAGATTATTCTTGGCGCAAAAATCAATGGTTTCAGGAACCCAAGCTGCACCTGCTGTTGCTGGACCGCCCACTTTATACGCTGGATTTACTGCTTTTACACCTCGAGCAGCGTAATCATATAATTTGAAATATTCTGTTTGTGTTCCTGTCCAAAAACCTGGTGATAAATTCGGTTCATTCCATACTTCAAAATACCAAGTTTTTACTTCTTCATCTCCGTAACGATCTTTAAAATGCTGCGTTAAATTTCTAATTAAATCTTCCCATTTTTTATAATCTTTTGGAGGCGTTACATTTCCCTTCCACCAAAAAATAGTTTCTTTTCCGCTTGCCAATGCATTCGGCATAAAACCTAATTCTACAAATGGTTTCATTTTGAGACTTACAATATAATCAAATAAAACGTCAACATATTGGTAATTGTATTCTGGATTTCCTTTTTCGTCTTCACGATAAACGGCCATATCATCAGACAATAAACCATGAAAGCGGATGTACTTAAAATCGCATTCTTTTTTAACCAATGCCAGTTGCTGCTGCCAATCGGCACGAAGTCCTTCATTTGCCCTTCCTGCGCCAATGCATTCTTTGAACATTGTGTTTAATTTTCCGGCAGTTTTATTGAAATGTACTTTTATGGTTCGGCTTTCATTTTGTGCGAACGAATTAATTGAAGAAATTAAAACGGCTGTTATTATTAAAAGTTTTTTCATCTGAAAATGGTTTTCTTTTTATTATCCTAACAGGTCTCCAAAAACCTGTTAGGTATCTTTTGCAATCCTAATATCTCAAAACTAATTATAATCTCACTTTAAATTAAATACCTAACAGGTTTTGGAAACCTGTTAGGATATTAAAACCAATAATTATATTTTTTTGAATCTAACAGCTCCACCACCTGCACCGCCTAATTTCAATTGTAACTTATCTGAAGCTTTTACGGTTTTCTTCGAAATTGCCACTGCTTCTGGATTATGAGTCTGATCTGTTCCTTCGGCATCAACATAAATCTGTGCTTCGTATGTTGCATTTGGATCTAAGAATGATAATGAAACTTCTACATTTCTTGGTTTTTCATTGGTCAAAGTTCCTAGATACCAGTCGGCGCTATTTCTGTCTTTTCTTGCTGTTGTGATGTATTCACCAATTTTTCCTTCTAAGATTTTAGTGTCTTCCCAATCTGTTGGAACATCTTTTAGGAATTGCAAAGCTGGTTTCCCTTCGTAGTTTTCAGGAAGATCAGCTAACATTTGAATCGGAGAATAAATCGTAACGTACAATGCCAATTGCTGCCCCACAGTTCCCTGAATTCTTTTTCCTGGATAGCCTTGTTTTACCTCAACATCGAAAATTCCAGGAGTGAAATCCATTGGTCCAGAAAGCAATCTTGTAAATGGAATAATACTTAAATGATTTGGCGGATTTCCTTCACTCCAAGCGTTATACTCTTGTCCGCGCGCTGCTTCTCTCGAAACCATGTTCGGATAAGTTCTTCTTTCTCCAGTATCTTTAATCGATTCGTGGTATAAAACCGCTAAATCGTATTGCGCTGCTTTTTCTAAAATGTATCTGAAATAGTTTACACCAAACTGTCCAAAGTGCATTTGTTTCATATTCAATTTAGAACCAACATGACCGATTTTCACGGTATGAATACCTAGCTTTTTGTATAAGGCAAAACCTTCGTCAACTTCTTTTAAGTAGTTAATTAAGTTCGAACCTGTTTCGTGATAACCGATTAATTCGATATTCTTTTTCTTTCCGTATTCAACCACTTTTTCTAAGTCGAAATTGTCTGCGCTTTTCGTGAAGCTGAACATGTGCATACGGTTTTCATACCAAGCTGGCGTCCAACCTTTGTTCCACCCTTCGATCAATAAATGGTGGAAACCTTCTTTTGCTGTAAAATCAATATACGTTTCAGCATTTTTAGTCGTTGCACCTTGTTTGTCGCTTTCCCAGAAAGTATATTTCCCAATGTGCATTCCCCACCAAATTCCTAAATATTTATATGGTTTGAAATAGCTGCTAGTGTTTTTTAATTTGTTTGGTTCGTTTAAATTTAAAACCAAATAAGAAGTAATTAATTCTCCTGGATTTTCTCCTATTTGAATCGTTCTCCAAGAAGACGTAAACGAATCTTTCACACGAACTTTTACGCCGTCAGCCCAAGGCACTAAATCTGATTTTAATTCTGTTCCCTTTGTGTTGACCAAAGTCATGCTTGCAAAATCATACAAGTTTGCTTCGTGGAAACTTAAAGCTAATCCGCTTTTGCTTTCGATTGTTAATGGAGTTAAAACCGTATCAAGTGTACTTACTGGCGCATCTTTGAAAAGATATTCGTCACGGTTTTCTCTATTGGCTGGAATCCACCACGCTTTTCCGTCTTCTTTTAAGTTGAAAGTCGTTTTTTCATCCATGATGAAAATGCTGTCTTTTACATTTTGTTTTGGATAAACATATCTAAAAGCCACTCCGTCATCAAAAGCACGAAACTGAATCTGAAGTTTTCTTTTGTTTCCAGTTTTTTGCTGTAAATCAACAACTAATTGATTGTAGTGGTTTCTGATGTTTTTCTTTTCTCCCCAAACTTGTTCCCAAGTTTCATCAAACATAGAAGTTTTGGCTCCTTTGATTTCGAAATTTGAACTTAAGTCTTCATTTCCTTTCAATACAAATCCCATATCAGACGGAGAAATCACTTCTGTTTTTCCGTGAGAAACGGCGTATTTTGGAGCGTTTTTTACCAGCTCAAATTTGATTTTGTTTTTTCCGTTTGGCGATGCCAATTCGTAAGCATTTTTCGTTTTTTGACTGTAGCCGATTGTCATTGAAAAGAGTACGGCTGGGAGAATAAGATAGTTTTTCATGTTTTTTGGTATTATGTTTTTTGCCACTAATTGCACGAATTAACACGAATTGAATTTGTGATAATTTGTGCAATTTGTGGTTTATTTTTTAACACATAGAATCATAGCTTATTGGAATCTTTAAAAAGAGGCGTTTGACTTGTTTAAATTCACATAGTTTCTATGTGTGAGAAACTAGTTTCTTTCCAATTTCTTTATTCACAAACAAAATCTATGTATCTATGTGTTTATTTTATTTTTTCACCACAAATTCCGCAAATTATCACAAATTCAATTCGTGAAAATTGGTGCAATTTGTGTTTAACTTTTTTATTTTGCCCACTCTGTTTTGAAAGTGGTTTTTCCATTTAATGGATTTGCTGCTACATCAAAATTGTTTCCAGTTTTGTTCACTTTTATTTCTTTAACTGCATCACCTTCTGGTAAAAATACTTTGGCTGCTGCCGAAGTCGTTTTATCGCTTGCAAATACTTTTAATGTCAGTTTGCTCCAATCCATATCTTTGGTTGACTGCGCCAAACCAATGTGCGGAATCGCTGTTCCATCTTTTACCAAAACTACGATTGGCACTTCGCCCGCTTTGATTTTATGCCAGCCTGATTGATACACTTTTTTAGTTTGGTAATCAATCCAAGTTCCTTCTGGAAGGTAAACGTCTCTTTCTTCAACTTCTTCAAAAAGCGGTGCAACCAACATGCTTGATCCAAATAAATATTGATTATCAACTAACCAAGCTCCTGGATCATTTGGATATTCTACAAAAAGAGCACGCATCATTGGTAAACCTTTTTGAGAACTTTCTTTTGCTTGAGCGTAGATATATGGCATTAATTCGTAACGCATATTATCTGCTTTTCTAAATCCTTCTAAGAATTCTTTGCTATACAACCAAGGTTCGCGAGGCGGTTCTCCGTGGCTTCTTACGTGTGAAGTAAACATTCCAAATGGTGTCCATCTTCTATAAATATTCTCAGGAGATTTAGTGGCGAAACCTCCAACATCATGGCTCCAGAAACTGAATCCGCTAAGACCTAATGAAAGTCCGCCGCGTAATTCTGCCGACATCGCGCCGTTTGTAGTTTCAGAATCTCCTCCCCAATGCAAAGGATAACGCTGACTTCCTGCCCAAGTACTTCTCGCCCAGATCAAAGTGTACCCTTTTTCTTTTTGAGTAATTTCTGCAACTGCTTTGTTGTATCGTAACGGATATAAATTGTGTTCATAGAAACCTGTTCTTCCCGAATGGTAAATTCCGTCTGGCGGTGCTGCTTCTCCAAAATCAACCTTAAAAACCGCGACCCCATCATCAAACAATTTTTTCAATTTTCCTTGGTACCAAGAAATAGTTTCTGGATTCGAGAAGTCTAAAACTGCATCTTCATAAGGAAGATTTCCTTTTCTATCTCTTACGGCTAAGTTTTTATCCATAATTTCAGGGAACAAAGTGTTCTTTGGCGTGAAATAAGGCAACTGCCAAAGACAAACTTGGAAACCATCTTTCTTTAAATCAGACATCATTTTTACAGCATCTGGGAAACGAGATTTTGCAAACTCGTAGTTGTTTCTCCAATCTACATCAAACCAGCCTGTATCAAAGTGAATAACGTCAGTTGGAATTTTGTATTTACGTAAATCTCTGGCAACGTCACGTCCTTCTTTTTCTGAGAAATACGTGATTCGGCTCATCCAGAAACCGAAAGACCAAAGTGGTGGCATTGCTGCTTTTCCTGTCAGATTTGTGTATTGATCTAAAATGTCTTTTGGTTCTCCGATAAAGAAAAACAAATCGGCTTCGTCGTCTCCAATGTACATTTCGTTGGCACTTGAGAAATACTTTCCAAAGTCAACTGTAATTGGTGTGGAATGATGCATAAAAACTCCGTATCCACGACTGCTCATGTAAAACGGAATTGGTTTATACATCGTTTCATTTTGGATTCCGTTTGCATCATCTGTCCATAAAACTACTTTTGAACCGCGTTTGTTGAATTGTGTAAATGATTCACCGCAACCAAATATTTTTTCGTCTGGTTCTAAGCTGAAAGCCGCGCCCATACTTCTCGAATAATCGCTGTTTCTTCGAACGTAAGAAAACGGAAGTGTTGGTGTATAAGTGTTTTTAAAGTCTGTATCGTGAAGCGTACTTGTCAGTAATTTTCCTTTTTCATCGTAGATTTTTACGTGCCAAGGTTTTACTAATATTTCAACTCGTCCATGTTTGCTTGTGTAACTATGACCGCCTTCGATTTTAGCATATTTCCATAATTCAGGGTGATTTGGCGCAACGCCGTCAACCAGCATCAACGATTCTTTTTGCGGATGAAACTGCGGACCAGAAGTCGTTTTGATACGAAGGGTTCTATCTGAAACAAACTGAATTTCGAAAGGCAAAACAGGAGATTCTGCGTATTCTGTTGTTGGGAATTCGTTTGCTTTTTCTACATCTGGTTTCATCATCATGTTATTGAAAGCCTGACGTGTTTTATAATTGTATCGCAGATATTTTATTGTTCCCTTTGCAGTTGCAGGATCAAAAGAAGCCAATTCGTCTGCGAAATAAAAAGTATTCAGATAGTTCTGAAAATCTTTACTGATATCTATTGGAGCATTTAGTACATCTGCATTTTGAATTTGAGCTGAGGCTTTTGGCACAGCTAGAAATCCCAAAACAAAAGCAGAAACTAATGCGGTTAATTGTGAGTTTTTCATGGGTTACTTTTTATTTTTTTTGCCACTCCCGATATCTATCGGGATAAAAGGATTCGAAAGGATTTTTTCTTTTTTCTTTTCTCTCGCAGATTTAGCAGATCGTGCAGATTTAAATCTTTTTAATCCTTTTAATCTGTGGCTATATTTAAAATTTCAAAAATTATTCTGTCGTAATTACAATTGTCGATTGTTTTAGTCCATTCGCTTTAGCGGTTAATTCTAATCTTCCTGATTTATCTCCCGATTGAACAATCACCAAACATTTTCCAGCCAAAGCTTTATGTTTATTTGCTTTGTACGATTCGTGGCTAACTGGATCTCCGCTACAAACGCCTACAATTTTTCCGTTTCCTTTTAAAGAGAAATTAATTTCGTTATTAGCATTTGGAGCGATCGTTCCATTAGCATCCAAAATATCAACCGTTACAAAAGACAAATCATTTTTATCGGCTTTGATGGTACTTCTATCCGCAGTTAATTTTAATTGCGAAGGATTTCCAGCGGTTTTAATTTCTTTTTCTAAAACTACTTTTCCATCTTTACGAGAAATGGCTTTTAAAGTTCCCGCTTCAAAAGGAATTCTCCACATTACGTGTAAATCGTCTCCTTTTTTAGCTCTTTTTCCAACTGATTTTCCGTTTACAAAAAGTTCCACTTCATCTGCATTATTGTAGTATGCCCAAACATCAACCGTTTGTCCAGCTTTCCAGTTCCAATGTGGGAAAATATGAAGAACCGTTTTATCTGTCCATTCGCTTTGATACATATAATAAACGTCTTTCGGGAAACCAGCTAAATCTACAATTCCGAAATACGAACTTACAGATGGCCATTCGTATGGAGTTGGTTCTCCGATATAATCGAAACCTGTCCAAACGTACATTCCAGCCAAGAAATCATGTTTTTTTATGATTTTCCAAGTCGCTTCGTGCGTAGATCCCCAAGGTGTCTGCACTTGATCGTAAGCCGAAACGGTGTTTCCTGGATTTCCTTCTGTGAATTTAAGATCCCATCTTACTGGCCATTTTTTAATCGTGTCTGAAACGGCATCGTAATAACCTCTTGTCTGTAAACCTGAAGTAGTTTCAGTTGCAATGAAAGGAGTTTTTGGGAAGTTCTTTAGATGATGTTCAAATGTCTGGTGCGCATAATTGTATCCGATTAAATCTAAAACTCCAGATCCAGCAAGCGGATTAATCGACACATCTTTTTTCTCAAATTGTAAAGTCACAGCATCAATATTCATATTTACTGGCGGATTCATTCCTGCAGTAATCGGACGTGTTTTATCATTTAAACGTACTATTGCCGCTAATTCTTTAGCAATTTCGATACCTTTTTCATTCCATTGTTCTGGAATTTCGTTTCCAATACTCCACATAAAAATACTTGCATGATTTCTGTCGCGCATCAATTGATCGATTAAGTCTTGTTTGTGCCATTTATCCCAATCATTAGCATAATCATATTTGGTTTTATTTTGTTTCCACATATCGAAAGCTTCATCCATTACGATAAAACCCATTTTATCGCATAAATGTAAAAGTTCAGGAGCGGGTGGATTGTGCGAAGTTCTGATTCCGTTTACACCCATTTCTTTCAGGATTTCCAACTGACGTTCGATTGCACGCGTATTGATTGCAGAACCTAACGGCCCTAAATCATGGTGCATGCAAACCCCTTTTATTTTGACTTGTTTTCCATTCAGAATAAAACCTTTGTTCAAATCGAATTTAAAATCTCTGATTCCAAAAGTGGTTTTGTATTGATCTATGATTGTATCGTCAAGCGAAATTTCGGTAACCGCTGTGTACAGTTCTGGGTTTTCATCTGACCATAAAATCGGATTTTCAACTTCTGCCGCTTGATTCAGAATTTGATTATCGTTGGCATTAATCGTTATATCTTGAGTAACCGATGTTACTTTTTTGTCTTCTTTAAAAATAGTGGTCGTTACCGTTGCTTTCTTGCTTTCTTTGTATTGATTTTTGATTGTTGTTTCAATATTTACAGAAGCTTTTTCTGCTGTAACTTTTGGAGTTGTAATGTAAGTTCCCCATTGTCCTACGTGAAGTTTGTCTGTTGTTTCGATCCAGACATTTCTAAAAATTCCTGAACCCGAATACCAGCGAGAATTGGGTTGTTTTGAATTGTCAACCTTAACAATTATTTCGTTGTTTTTGTCTCCGTAGTTTAAGTACGGTGACATGTCATATTGAAAACCAATATATCCGTTTGGACGTTTTCCTAAATAATGTCCGTTTACCCAAACTTCACTATTTCTGTAAACACCATCAAAAGTGATTGAAGTAAGTTTTGTACTGTCTTCTACAGCAACTTTGAATGTTTTTTTGTACCAGCCTAAACCTCCAGTAAGCGATCCACCGCCATAACCTGCAGGGCTTTTTTCATCAAATTTTCCTTCAATGCTCCAATCGTGAGGAACGCCTAAAGTTCTCCATTTTGTTGAAGCGCCAATAGTATCTTTATCTATAATACTGTCGTTAAGATGAAAGCTCCAATCTGCATTAAAAGAAACTTTTCGGTTTACAAATGCATCTTGTTTTTTAGTGCAGGAATTCAGAAAAAAAACTCCAGCTGCAACTGCCCATAAACTTATATTTTTTATGTTTTTTCTAATATGCATGGTACTTTTTTATTTTTTTGGAATTTGAAGATAGAAATAAAAAATGGTTTCGTTTATTTCTTCCTAAAACAATTTAAGTCTCAGTCTTAAAGAACATTACAAAATGCTTTTAGGACTGAGACTTCAAAACTAACTAACTTACGATTTCGGCTTGTAGTGGAATACAATTAAACAGACTCCTTCACCAGTTCTGCTCTGGTCACGCACTACTGCTAATCTTAAAGATGTAGCCGTAAGCTCAACCACCTTGACGCTGATCCAGTTGCTGCAGTCACCATAATAGTCTCCACCGTAAAGCATTTGAACCCCACCATTAAAAACTAATTTATTATTTGCAATATCAAATGAATAGGTTCCTTTTTTCGTAGTTTGATTGCTGTTTGCAATCGCTGTTTGAGTAACAGATGTATTGTAATTTCCATTTAAATCGAAATACATTTCTCCCCAGTTTTTATTAGTCATTACCCAAGAGTTACTTGCATAATCTGGAAACCAATTCCAATAGTCACTACCTTTTGGATTATAAGGATAATCTAAACCTGCCCATCCCACTGGATCTGTAAAATCTAAAACCCAAGTTTTTCCGTCAACACCATTGGTTAACATTTGCCATTTTGGATCTCTAAAATAACTTTCGTCATTCTCAGGGACATTTACAGTTACAGGGGCAGCTTCTACAGAACCTCCTCTTGTGTAAGCGGTATAGTAAATTGTATATTTTCCTGCAAAAGGCAAAATCACTTGATCACTGCTTTTGTTAGAATGTCCTAATTCATTTCCTGATGCATCTACATATTTCCAAAATGGAATTACCGTTGGATCATCACTTTTAAAGTTTACAAGATTTTTATTTGTAGCATCTTGCGTTACAGAAAATTTAAGTGTTTCTGATGTCAAAGTAACTGCTGGAAGGCTTTCGCGATCCTCGATTGCCTCGCAAGAAAATAACAGCGAACCCATTGTAACAGCTGCTATTAAAATATATAATATACGTTTCATAGTCTTTTGTTTTAAATTAATTCCAGCCTGGATTTTGAGTTATTGTACCATTTGAAAGAATGATCTGAGATTGCGGTAATGGGAACCAACCTTGAGTCTCTGTTCTAAAAGTTACATTAAACTGAGAATCTCCAGTGTTGTTATCAATAGCTGCTTTTGCAACCGTCATTCCTTGTCTTATTAAGTCAAAATAACGAAGTCCTTCAAGCGCTAATTCTAACTGACGCTCTTTCATGATATTTTCTAAACTGACTGTTTTTCTGTGAGTAGTATTTTTAAAAGCACGATCACGTACTCTATCATAATCTGCCTGCGCTAAAGCAGGGTTCGATTGTAAATTCAACTCAGCTGCCATGAGCAATACATCTGAGAAACGAATAATAGCATAATCTTGGTAATTATCAATCTGGAAATTTCCTCCGTTTGCTTCTACAACAGCTGTTCCTGCTTCATTGGTAATTGGGCAATATTTTTTCCAAGAATATCCTGTGTACTGACGTTGTTCTCTAGCTTGTGGGTCAAAATTTAAAGGCTGCCCTTTATATGTTTCATTAGCATAATCAATAAATGAAGCAGCTTTTCTCGTGTCACCAGCTTCGTAAGAATCTACCAACTTAGGATTTACTGTCGCTCCTCCCCAGCCTGTTGCATATCTTCCTATTGATCCTCCACGCGGCGCAATGTTTACCTGAAAACGGTTTCCTTCATGAAGATCCCAGTTTCCTTTTCCTGAACCGTTAAAACGAACCGCCCAAACCATTTCGGTATTATCTTCTCCGACGAAATTTTCGAAAGAAGCGGCCAACCAAAGATTAGCAAAATCAGCCACTAAACCGTGTCCGCTGTTATTAACTGCATCGTTAATGTAAGCAGTTGCTTCAGCTTTAGAAACCACACCAGCTAAATCTGCTTTGCCATATGTTCCTGTATAGAATAGGAATGTTCTAGCCAAATACGCTTCTGCAGCCCATTTTGTAATACGCCCATAATTAGCATTTCCTGCTTGTGAGTAGTTTTCTGGACCTAAATTATCTGCTGCAAATTTTAAATCGCTTGCTATTAAAGCATAAGTAACTTCTGGAGCTTGTCTTGGCAATTCGAACTCACTTGTTGTTACCGTATGGTCAAGTGGGATAATATCTCCAAACATTTTAGCCGCTGTAAAATGAAAGTGTGCTCTTAAGAAACGTGCCTCAGCTTCGTAGCGAGTTTTCAAAGCTGTATCTGATCCCCAATTTACTTTGCCTAAATTTTCTAATAAAATATTAGCTCTGTAAATTCCTAAATAAGCATTTGACCAAACATCTTTGTTCATGTCTTTGTCCGAAACGTACAAGAAACGATCCCATTCGATATCGGTTTGAGCATCGGCAATACCATAACCTCCAAAACAGTTATCAGAAGCTTGTTCGCTAATTAATAATGGTCCGCCGTAAGCTTCGCGCTGTAAAACATCATAAACTGCTACAAGACCTTCAAAAGCATCAGATGGTGTTTTATAAAAATTCTCTGTCACCTTATCTGTGTATGGTTCATTTTCCAAGAAATCCTGCGAACAAGCTCCTAAAGTAAGTAAGCTTGAAAGCGCAAATAATTTTATATATGTTTTCATGATTTTCAAATTTTAAAAGTTAACATTCAGACCCATTAAATAGGTTCTTGGCTGTGGATAATATCCAACATCAATTCCTTTAGCCCAAGATTGATTTACGTTTCCGAAACCAATTTCTGGATCCATTCCTTTGTACTTTGTGAATGTGTAAATGTTATTTCCTGCCACGTACAATCTGAATTTAGAGAAGAACTTTAATCTATCTGTCAACTTCGTTAAATCACATCCGATTGTAGCGTTTTTAATTCTGAAGAAATCTGAATCCTGAATATATAAATCTGAGAATTTAGTATAGTTCCCGTTTGCATCGGTTCCGTAAGTTACTCTTGGAATTCTGTTCGATGTTCCTTCAGTTGTCCATCTGTTCAACACATCTGTAGTGTTGTTTGTATAAGCACGTGTGTAATCGTGAACTCCAAAGACGTTTTGCCCGCCAGCAATACCGTAAGTATTAACAGATAAATCAAAAGCTTTGTATGATAACTCTAAATTAACTCCGTAATTAATATCAGGGTTTGGATCTCCTACTTTAGTCTTATCATTGGCATCAATTTTTCCGTCACCATTTAAGTCTACGAAACGAACGTCTCCCGGCTGTGCATTTGGCTGAACACCAGCTGCAACTTCTGTAGCATTTTGGAAAATTCCGTCTGTTTTTAATCCGTAGAAATACCCCATTGGTTTTCCAACCTCAACACGGTTCATCTCGTCTAAACCTTGGAATAGTACATTTGATTCTCCGTGAATGATTCCTTCGTTGTTTGCAATTCTCAACACTTCATTTTGATTGCGAGAAAGATTTGCATTAATAGCAAAATTCCAGTCTTTTCCAAAATGTGTGCGATAAGCCAAACCAATTTCAAAACCTTTATTGCTTACGTCACCACCATTAATATAAGGGGCCGTTGCTCCTGCATAAGCCGGTATAGAAGCCAATACTAACCAATCTTTGGTTTTCTTGTCGTAGTAATCAAAAGTTAAAGTAAAGTTGGTAAAGAGTGTAGCATCAAAACCTAAATCTAACTGCTCAGAAGTTTCCCATTTTAAGTTACGGTTTGCTAACTGATCTGGGCTTGAACCTACTAAAAGAGTTTCATCACCAGTTCCGAAATGATATGTTTTATCTGTTGAGTTTACTACAGACATGTAAGCAAATCTTCTTGCAAATTGGTCGTTACCATTTTGTCCCCAGCTCGCTCTTAATTTGAAAGTATTTAAAACCTTGTTTTCTTTGAAGAAAGCTTCCTTATCTAAATTCCAACCTGCAGAGAATGATGGGAAAATAGCATATTTATTATCTGGACCAAATTCTGATGAACCGTCACGACTAACTGTTGCAGAGAATAAGTATTTATTGTTATAATCGTATAATAAACGTCCGAAGTAAGACTGGATTGCATAATCTCTGCGGTTTCCTTTTACAACATTTGATGTAGGATCCTTTGCATTGTCTAGATATGCGTGCTCGAAATCATCAAAAATTAAGTTTCTTCCTTGCCCTTCCAGATAATCAGACGTATTCTTTTTTGCAGAAGTACCTACTAAAACATCAAAATTATGAGAAGTAGCAAGATTGAATTTGTATTGAAGTGTATTCTCAAAAATCCATCCTAACGATTTTGTTGCACTTTGAGTTACGCTCGAAACCGTATTGTTGTCATTTGAAGAAAGTGAATAAACAGGTCTGAATGCACGGTAATTGCTATCTGTCATATCAACCCCATAACTAGTTCTGAAAGTAAAATTCTTTGCAAATTTTAATTCGGCAAAAATATTACCTACATAACGATTCGTCTTAGTCTGATTAAAGTTGTTGTAATATAAAGATCCAACCGGATTGCTGATATCTTGAGAAATAATAGAACGAGCAAAATCTCCGTTCTCATCATAGGGCTGATCAATTGGGGCTGCATTTAAGAAACTTCTAATCGCATTGCTGTAGATGCCATCGTCGGCAACACCGCTTGACTTGATGTTTGATAAAGTGAAATTTTCTCCGATTTTTAAGTACCCTTTAATTACTTCTGAAGTAGAGTTTGCTGTAAAAGTAATACGGTCATATTGAGATTGATTGGTAGATCCTCCAATCATACCTTCTTGTCCGTAGTACGATAAACCTGTTGCGATCGTAGATTTTTCGTCACCACCTGTAATCAAAAGCGAATGATTTTGTTTCATTGCGCCTTCATTAAATAAATCTTTCTGCCAATCGTGATCAGGAAATCCTGCGATTTGCTCTTTTGTGTATAACGGAGCATATCCTGAATTTACACGAGCTTCATTCATGATCGTTGTATATTCTTGCGTATTCATTAAATCAAGTTTTTTGGCAATTTGCTGAAAACCTGTATAAGTACTGAAAGACACATTCATTTTACCATCTTTACCTTTTTTGGTTGTAACCAAGATAACTCCATTTGCAGCTCTTGCTCCGTAGATAGAAGCTGCCGAAGCATCTTTTAAAATGTCAACCCTTTCAATAACAGAGGGATCAAGATATCCAATTCCGTTATCTACTACTACACCATCAACCACATAAAGAGGATCGCTATTTCCTGCTGTACCTGCTCCACGAATATTTACCACCATATTCGCTCCAGGCTGACCAGAAGATGAAGTTACAGAAACCCCAGAAGCCTGACCTTGTAAAGCATTTACAACATCAAGAGATGCCACTTGCTGAATGTCTTTTCCAGACACCAATGAAGTCGCAGCAGTATTAACTTTCTTCTTTTGAGTACCGTAACCGATCACTACAATTTCTTTAAGTTCTGCAGTTTCTGGCTGCAAAACCGCATTGATCACTTTTTGAGTTCCAACCGTAATATTCTGCGATTTGAATCCTACAAAAGTGATTACTAAAACATCTCCTGTTTTAGCCTCCAATTTATATTTTCCATCAAAATCGGTAACAGTACTCGATTTTGTTCCCTGTACTTGTACAGTTGCTCCTGGAACTCCAAATCCGTCTTCGGAAGAGGTAATTGTCCCACTAACAGTTTTGGATTCTTGAGCAAATCCAAACTGCATCATAAATACGCTAAGCAGCACCGCCATAAAATATGGAAGCTTTGTTGTTTTAATACAATTTTTGCTTTTCATAATAAGAATTGATTAAGTTTAAGTTATAGTTAGTGTTTTCTACCCTAAGAGAAATCTGGAAAAACTTCCCAAGCAGGTCATGCCGAAAAAGAGGGCCTGAATCTCTTTTCCAACATGTAGTACTTGTAGACTATAAGCAACTTCAAAATCGATTCTTTTGGCAAATTTGACGATGGTAATCTCATCAAAAAGCGATTAAAATCAATTCCTAAAAAAACATTTGTGGTAAGTTTAAGTTAAGTTGTAGTTTTGCCTTTTTTACTTATAGTCAATCTGAATTTATCTTATGGTAAATTTGACTACAAGTGTAAAACAAATTTTCTATATTAACAATATTTTAGGGTTATTTTTTTTTGATTCTGATTAATTGTAATTCATTTTTATGAATGTTGTAAAACCTGAAGGGGAATTGAAATAAAAAATATAGAAAAATCAATGTTTTCATAAAATTGACCGTCAGTCATTTAGAAGTTTAATAGAATTCAAAAGCTTTTTTTACACATTCTTAAACATTTGATTTTCAATTTTTTGTTTCATTCAAAAAATATAAGGCTTTCAAAAAGGCTAATAATGATTTTATTTATTTAATTTGTCAAAATTTATCTCATATATGGTTGAAAATGTAGACGACAAAACTGCTTATAAAAATGAAAACAGCGCGATGAATGCCATCACGATTGACTGTGTCATTTTTGGTTTTGACAAAGGCAGTCTCGAAGTGCTTTTAGTGCAGCATGCTGAAGGTATCAGTAAAGGAAAATGGGGGCTTCCAGGAGGATGGATTTATAAAAAAGAAAGCACAGACAATGCGGCTCATCGTTTATTGAATGAGCTTACAGGTCTTGATAATATTTATCTGGAACAGCTGAAAGCATTTGGAGATCCAGATCGTTTTCCGCTGAGACGTGTCATTACAATTGGTTATTATGCCCTTGTAAAAAGAGAAGATTATAATATTAAAGCAGGTTTTACGGCTTCTGATGCGCAATGGTATAAAATCAACGAAATTCCAGATTTGATTTACGACCATAATGAGATTTTAGATTACAGTTTAAAACACCTTCGAAACAGGGTTCGTCAAGCCCCAATTGGATTTAATTTGCTTCCTGAAAAATTCACTTTATTGCAATTGATGCAACTTTATGAAGAAATTTTAGGAATCGAAATGGATAAGCCCAATTTCAGACGAAAAATTCTGCACATGAAACTCTTGGTGGCATTAGACGAAAAACAGCAAGATGTTTCACATAGAGCAGCTCAGCTATACAAATTTGATCCAGAAATTTATAATCAATTAACTGAAAAGGGATTTAATTTTGTATTCTAATTTTCAATAAACAATAATTACGACAACAATACATTGGCAGAAATAACTAATCATCATCACAAACCAGCCGTAGAGGGAATCACAATTGACTGTGTTTTCTTCGGATTTAACAAAGAGAGCCTCGAAGTTCTCTTGGTTCAGCACGCTCAAGGTGAAAGTAAAGGCAAATGGGGACTTCTTGGCGGATGGCTTCAGCTGGATGAAAGTGCCGATGATGCTGCGCAACGTATTTTGCAAGAACTTACAGGACTTGAAAATATTTATCTAGAACAGCTAAAAGCATTCACAAATCCAAAACGTGTTCCAGAAAGACGTGTTGTAACGATTGGCTATTACACTTTGGTGAATCGTGAAGATTATAATATTAAAGCCAGTTTGAGAGTTATCGAAGCCAAATGGTATAAAATAAAAGATATTCCTGAGTTGATCTTTGACCACAATGAAATTTTAAACTTCAGTTTATTACAGCTCAGAAACCGTGTGCGTCAGGCTCCAATTGGTTTTAATCTTCTTCCAGAAAAATTTACTTTATTGCAGCTCATGCATTTGTACGAAGAAATTCTTGGAATTGAATTGGACAAATCTAATTTCAGACGAAAAATTCTTCACATGAAACTGCTCACAGCATTAGATGAAAAACAAAAAGACGTTTCGCACAGAGCTGCTAAACTTTATAAATTTGATGATGGGATGTACAAAAAATTAACTGAAAAAGGATTTAATTTTGAATTTTAACGCCAATTTTAATTCACATCTTTCAACTATCGAAGATCAGCATTCCAGAATCCAAAACTTTGCGCTATCTTTGCGCCTTAATAACATGCTTTAAAGTAATTGCTTTGAGGCAGATTATTCCCAAAAAAAGACTTAAAATCGATTAGAGAACCGATATATTAAAATGAAGAAGATACGTAATTTTTGCATTATTGCACACATTGACCACGGTAAGAGTACATTAGCAGACCGATTACTAAGTGCTACACAAACCGTTTCTGCTCGTGAAGAAAAAGCACAATTGCTTGACAACATGGACTTGGAACGCGAGCGTGGAATTACCATTAAGAGTCATGCCATTCAGATGGAATACAAATACAAAGGCGAGGAATATATCTTAAACCTAATTGATACTCCCGGCCACGTAGACTTTTCGTATGAAGTTTCTAGATCTATCGCTGCCTGTGAAGGCGCTTTATTGATTGTTGATGCGGCACAAAGTATTCAAGCACAAACGATTTCAAACTTATATTTAGCGCTTGAGAACGACTTAGAAATCATTCCGGTTTTAAATAAAGTTGATTTACCAAGTGCAAACCCTGAAGAAGTTAGTGATGATATTATCGATTTATTAGGATGTAAATTAGAGGATATTATTCATGCTTCAGGAAAAACAGGTTTTGGCGTTGAAAATATTTTAGCAGCCATTATCGAAAAAATCCCTGCTCCAAAGGGAGATCCAGAAGAGCCATTGCAAGCTTTAATTTTTGACTCAGTTTACAATCCATTCCGCGGAATTGAAGTAATCTTTAGAGTTGTAAATGGTGAAATCAAAAAAGGCCAGAAAATTAAATTCATGGCAACAGATAATGAATATTTTGCTGACGAAATTGGAACTTTAAAATTAAATCAAGTTCCTAAAAATGTAGTTTCGGCAGGAGACGTTGGATATTTGATTTCTGGAATTAAAGAAGCTCGTGAAGTAAAAGTTGGTGATACGATTACTGATGCAAAAGTTCCGACAACGAATATGGTTGCTGGTTTTGAGGATGTAAAACCAATGGTATTCGCAGGTATTTATCCTGTTGATACAGAAGATTACGAGGATTTGCGTTCTTCGATGGAAAAATTACAGTTAAATGACGCTTCATTAGTATTTACTCCTGAAAGTTCTGCGGCATTAGGATTCGGTTTCCGTTGCGGATTCTTAGGAATGCTTCACATGGAAATTATCCAAGAACGTTTAGAGCGTGAGTTTGATATGACTGTAATCACAACGGTTCCTAACGTTTCGTACTTAGCGTATACTAAGAAACATCCGGAAACTCCAATCGTTGTAAACAATCCATCAGATTTACCAGAGCCTTCAAAATTGGATAGAGTTGAAGAGCCTTTCATTAAAGCAACAATCATTACAAAAGCCGATTTCGTTGGAAACGTAATGAGTTTATGTATTGAAAAACGTGGTTTAATCACCAACCAAACGTATTTAACAACAGAACGTGTTGAGTTGAATTTTGATATGCCATTGGCCGAAATTGTATTCGATTTCTATGATCGTTTGAAAACAGTTTCTAAAGGTTACGCTTCTTTCGACTACTCTCCTATAGGAATGAGAACTTCAAAATTGGTTAAACTTGACGTTCTTTTGAATGCTCAAACCGTTGATGCGCTTTCTGCATTGATTCACGAAGATAACGCTTACAACATCGGTAAAAAAATGACCGAAAAGCTGCGTGAACTTATCCCAAGACAGCAATTTGACATTCCGATTCAAGCTGCAATTGGAGCTAAGATTATCGCTCGTGAAACTATTAAGGCACTTCGTAAAGACGTTACTGCAAAATGTTACGGTGGAGATATTTCGCGTAAGCGTAAACTTCTTGAAAAACAGAAAAAAGGTAAAAAACGTATGCGTCAAGTAGGAAACGTTGAAATTCCACAAGAAGCATTTATGGCTGTTTTGAAATTGAATGACTAGATTTTCTTTTTAGATAATAAAGAGTAAAGAACAAAGAATATAGGTTAGACCCGATGACTTGTGTTATCGGGTTTTTTATTGTTTAAAGTTTAAAAATTACAACGTCAAAACTTACAAATACGACAGATTATTAACTCGAAAAATCCAATATTAACTCATTCGAACAAATCGAAAGCCTTTTTAACACAGAAAATGTATTTTTAATCTTACAACTTTAACATTACAAGACTATGAAAACCAAATTTTCTGTTATTTTAGCACTATTCACATTCTGTTTTGCAAATGCTCAACAAGACCAAGTTGATTCAGAAATGAATTCTGCAAAAGGCATCACTTTTCAAAAAGGTGATATGTTTTTAGAAGGATCTATCAAAATTAGTACAGGCGGCGACGCAGACTATTATGGCTTTAGCCCAAAGTTTGGCTATTTGCTAAATGATAAATTTGCTGTTGGAGCTAAACTAAACTACTCAAGTAACAAAGTAGAAACTACTCAAGTAAAAACGAATGTTTTTGGAGTTGGAGCTTTTGCTCGTTACTATTTCTTAGAATTAGATAAAAAACGTTTTAAAACGTATGCCGAACTTGGTTTAGGGTATGGAAGAAACAAAACCGAAATACCACAAGTTGGCAGCGATACAGACAATAGCTTAACAGCTGATATTAATGTCGGTTTGAACTATTTTGTAACCAAAAATATAGCCGTTACTTTTGTCCTTGCAAATGTTTTGGCTTACAACAGCGTTTCCCCAGAAAATGGTCCATCATCTGATACTTTTCAATTAAACATCAACTTATTTGAAAATATTTTCGACCAGCCTCAATTTGGAGTTTTGTATAGATTTTAATTTTTTTTTTTCGATTTATGATAGAAAGCTGTTTCAATTTGGAACAGCTTTTTTTATCCTCTTTAGTTTTTACATTTGTATCTTTGAATCTTTGCATCAGCAAAAAGACTTAGAATCTCAGTAACTCAGAACCTTAGAATCTTAAAAACAAATGCTCGACGAAACCCCAAAGCGATTTGACCGAATTGTTGCTATTCTCATACAATTGCAATCTAAAAAGATTGTCAAAGCACAAGAATTAGCCGATCGTTTTGAATGCAGTTTGAGAACTATTTATAGAGACATTAGAACTCTTGAAGCTTCGGGAGTTCCTATTTATAGTGAAGCCGGAGTTGGTTATGCTCTGATGGATGGTTATCGTCTTCCTCCCGTGATGTTTACTCGCGAAGAAGTCAGCAGTTTTATTGCTGCTGAAAAACTGATGCAGAAGTTTACCGATCCTTCTTTGGGAACACATTATGCTTCGGCGATGTACAAGCTAAAAGCTGTTTTAAGAAGTAACGACAAAGATTATCTTTCGAACATCGAATCGAGAATTGTAATGCAGGATGCAGAACCAATGTTTAATGATAATTCGCCAAATACTCTATCGGTTTTGTTTGAAAGTATTGCTGAGAAGAAACAGATTTCACTTTCTTATAAAACCTTTGGGAAAGATGAATTAACTGAGCGTAATTTGGAACCAGTTGGCGTTTTTCATGATAATAACAATTGGTATTTTCTTGGTTTCTGTCACTTGAGAAAAGATTACAGACAGTTTAGGGCAGACAGAATTCAAAACCTAAAAAAAACAGATTTAGATTTTACAATCGAACACGATTCTTTGGAAACGTATTTGAACAAAACAGAAACAGTTCCAACTACAAAAGTCCGCCTTCTGGTAGAAAAGAAAATTGCCCGTTATCTAGCTTTCGATAGAAAATATCATGGTTTTGTTTCTGAAAAAGAAGTTGGAGATAAATTAGAAATGACTTTTCTCTGCCGTGATATCGAAAATGGTTTTCCTCGCTGGTTTTTAATGTTTGGCGATTATGCTGAAATTTTGGAACCTGAAATATTAAAAACTAAAGTTTTAAATTTAATCGAAATCAATAAAAAAAGACTATTATAAAAAACTCCCAAAAGAATTTGAAATTCTCTTGGGAGTTTTTTTATTGGGCCTTAATTACATTATAAAAATTGTAATCGGTGTTGGAAGCATCTATAATTCCGATATTTCTTCCCATGGTTACAATTTGTCCTCTGTGATAAGTTCCGTGATTAATAACCTGTAGCAGATAATCTGAAACAGGCAATTCGCACTCAAACCACGGATTGGTAATTTTAACTTCTTTCATCAAATCTTCTTCTGACAATGAATTGATAAGATGTTTCAATCTTGTAGATGAATTGAGCAATCCTTCAAATATTTCATCTTTTGACAATTCGTTTTCAGGCTTTTTTTCTATCATATCATTTTCAGAAATTACAGAAAACCAATATTCTTCTGTAGACCAGATATGATCCAACGTTTTCATGATAGTCGGAAAACTTGATTGAACTTCTGCATAAAGCAATTCATCAGCTTTTGGCGAAAGCCAGTTTACAAATTGCTGGTTTACCCATAAATTGTAATCTGCAAAATTGGACATTATCTTTTTTAAACTCATAGCAGTGGTTTTTAGAATGTGATATTAAGATAGTAAAAAATTATCAATTATCTTTCCCAGAAAAATGGCGGTTCGATATTTAAAGCTCTTAAATACACATAAGCTTGTCCACGATGATGCACTTCATTATCGATAAAGTATAAGATATTCTGAATTACAGGAAATTCATATTGCCCAAAAAGGTTAAAAGTTTCGCTAAAATCTTCAACTGATAGTTGCTCCCAATATTTATTGATTTCTTCTGTAGCTTCGTCCCATTTTTCAAGATATTGTGCTTTAAAAATCAATTTTTCTGTTCCTTCTGAAAATGGTGCAGTTTCTTTCGTTACAATTCCTTTTAAACCTGGAACCGCAATAGCCAAAAGTTCATCTACTAATTTTGAGAAAGGCCTCATTCCGCCAATTGAAAATTCGAAGAAATCTTTCTCTGGGAAAATCTCAATTAAACGGCGAGTAAGTGCTCTGTGCCCTTGCCAGTGTTTCAATAAATCTTCTGAAGTAATAACTTGTGCTTCTAATGTTTTCATGGTTTTAAAGTTTAAATATTTTTAATACTTCAAAAGTAAAATGGGCTGGTGACAACAGTTTGTCAGTAGCAAAAAAATATTTTAAAAAAATATTATTCAGCACATTTTAGACGCACCGCAATGCGTTTAACACATCGGAAATCTACACCCAAATTTATACACAAGGGAGATGCACAGCGGTGTGTCTCTACGGAAAATTCGTTTATAAAAAACTTTGCAACTTTGAACCTTTGTGTCTTTGTAACTTAAAAAGAAAAATCCTTTGTACCTTTGCGCCTTAATAACTTTGGAACTTAACAGAAATGATTGAAGATAAAAATCAGCAGAGAACTAGTATAGCTCAATTGGGCGAATTTGGTTTAATTGACCATTTAACTAAACATTTTGACATTACTCAGGAATCTACCTTAAAAAGTATTGGTGATGACGCCGCTGTTCTTGATTTTAAAGACAAAAAAGTAGTCGTTTCAACCGATTTATTAATTGAAGGAGTTCATTTTGATTTGGCTTACATGCCACTGAAACATTTAGGATACAAAGCCGTTGTAGTAAACGTTTCTGACATTTGCGCGATGAATGCAAAACCGACTCAAATTACGGTTTCGGTTGCCGTTTCTAATCGTTTTCCACTTGAAGCTCTAGAAGAGTTGTTTGCAGGAATTACACTTGCTGCAAAAGAATATAAAGTGGATGTTATTGGTGGAGACACAACCTCATCTCAAAAAGGATTAATCATCAGCATAACTGCCATTGGAGAAGCTGATGAAAATGAATTGGTTTATAGAAATGGAGCTAAAAAAACTGATTTATTAGTTGTAACCGGTGACCTTGGCGCTGCGTATATGGGATTGCAGGTTTTAGAACGTGAAAAACAAGTTTTTCAGGTTAATCCGAACAATCAGCCAGATTTAGATCCCTACACTTATTTGGTAGAACGCCAATTAAAACCTGAAGCGCGAAAAGATGTTCGCACCTTGCTTCATGCTTTAGATATAAAACCAAACGCAATGATTGATATCTCAGACGGATTATCTTCTGAGATTATACATATCTGCAAACAATCTAAAGTAGGCTGTAATTTATATGAAGACAAACTGCCTTTGGATCCTCAGTTTATTTCTACTTGCGAAGAATTTAATATTGACAGTACAACGGTTGCTATAAATGGTGGAGAAGATTATGAACTTTTGTTTACAATAGATATTAATGATTTCGACAAAATAAAAGGAAATCCGAATTTCTCTGTTATCGGACATATGACGGAAGAAAATGAAGGAATCCATCTTGTAACCCGTGCGAATACAAAAATTGCCTTAAAAGCTCGCGGATGGGATGCGCTTAGTGAATAAAATTTGTTTTTCAAAATTAAAAGATTATCAAGCCTGCTCGCAAATTTGTGCAGGTCATTTGTTAAAATAGTTTTTTTCTTACTTTTTTTATTTGTTTATTAAAGAAATAAACATAGATTTGAAGATTAACCAAAATTTAAATCTATTATGAGCCAATTGTTAAAGTATCTATTCTGTTTTTTATTTGCAGTTTTCTTAACGTCCTGTAACCATGAAGAATCTGTAAAAATAGTCTCTAATGAAGAATTAAATCAGATCAAAAATGATTTAGATCTTAGCAAGTTTTCAAGTGTAAATATTACTTCCAATATTGAAATTAATTGGAAAAACTCTAACAAAATTACAAATGAAGATTTTACGATTTATGAAATCCAAGCGAATGAAAAATCTATAAGTTCGTTGCAATCTGATTTTTTACAAAACCAGTTAAAATACCAAATCATACAAATTGAGGAAAATGAAAAACTGCACTCCTATTTTGTAGAAATATATAGCAATAAAGAAAGTGAGCTATATCCTGAAACAATTGCAAAACTTAGTAATTTTACAGGAACACTGAATACCTTTTCTCTAAAAGGCGAAAATTTAGGTTCTGTAGCTGTTAGCAACGGACAGGCAAAAAACATTTCTGAAAATACTAGTTTAGATGTGCTCACAAAAGCTATAAACTCATTTTCGAACAACAGCAACATAACCAAAAAAATACCTTTGTGCGATAAAACTTATACTCAAACAGTATATGAAGATTCAGACAGATTTCAAGTATGGACTGTAGGAACCACTTTAATCACTATAAAATATTTAGGTACAGTAAGAACTACAACCACAGTGCTTCTGCCTTATCCTTGTGATGGTTCAGTAGATAAAGAGGTATTGGTATTACACCGCATTAACCAGTATACACATGTTGGCGGAGCCAGTTATACTACTATCGGAATCGCAACTGCCCAAAGAATAGAAGACAATATTAATGGCAATGCCTTAGACCCTTGCACAAAAGCAGTTCTAGATAAAATGAAAAACCTACAGCAAAGCGATATTGCCAGCATGATTAACCGTTTTAATCCTCCTGCATCGCCTTTTAATATTAATATGTCGGTGGGGCAGGTAATTCCTAGCAGAGATTGGGCTCAAACTACAGCAGTAAATGGAATATATACAGATATAAATATGGTATTTAATCAAAATTATATTAATGGCACAGGAAATGCAAACCGACCAACAGATCTCTCTATAGCCACAACTATGGCCCATGAAATTATACATGCCTATATGATTAGTCTTCTTGAAGAAGATAAAAGCTGTGGCACTCAAGGAATATGCGATTTCCCAACGGTTTATGATGCCTACGCACAACAAAAAATCAAAAATGATAAAAATAACACTCTACTTGTAGATGCTCATCATGAAGTCATTGCCAATAATTACATTTACGCTATAGCAGCCACTATTCAAGAATTTCATACAGGACAAACTGTTAATTCAGGTTTTCCAAACCAAGTTTATTTAGATATGGCATGGGGAGGATTAATCGGTACAACCGTATTTAACAATAATTATCCTGACGATCCTACTCATAAAAACTATAAAGATCGTGAAAGGATTTTAGCTAGAATTATAGCCGAAAAAAATGGTAATCAATATGGAATTACTTCGCCTTTAGGAACTCCTTGTAAAAAATAAAAATTATGAAAAAAATAAAATTAACAATCTTGATAATTCTTCCTCTTTTTATTAATTCTTGCGCTAGCACTAAATATTTAAAAAATTATGAAGCAATAAATATCTTTTTAGAAACACAAAAGTTAGATAAAAATAAAAGATATATTCTACAGCATGAAAAAGAAAAAAACATGCAAGCATTAAGAATTTTTAATGGAAGAGAAGGGTCAGAGCATATTATTGATACAAATGATCCGATAGATTATACTGCCGGATTGTTTGTAGAAAAACATTGGAAAAAAATGTATAAAACTTATGCAAATGACACTATTAATAAATATTGGAGAAAAGAAGATTTTCCTAATCTTAATTTCATTTTAGAGAATGAGAAAGGCTTATTAAATGAAGACTTTTACAATAGATATATAAATACCCGAATTAATGAAATAATAATTATTTCTGACCCCATGTATTACATGAATAAAAAATACATTATGTTCTATTATGAAAAAACATATTTTGACAGTAGTCGATCTTCGCAAGTTGTCATTATGAAAAAAGAAAAAAATAAATGGATTATAGTTAAAACCATAGGGGATTATATTATCTCGTAATAAGTAATAAACCCCTAAAAATTAAGCCATCCTTTATACATTAATTATAAATTACTATGAAAAAAATAAAAGAAATACTTCAGGTAATTTTATTACTTTTTATCTACTGTATCAATGCACAAAATGTAGAAAATTATGAGTCCATAAATGATTTTTTAAAATCAGAAAAGATAAATCTTCAAACAAAGTACATTTTAAGAAGTAAAGAAAGTAACCTACAAACTTTAAGGATATTTAATAGAGGTGAAGGACCTGACCATATAGTTTATCAAGATGAAATCGATCTTACTAGTGATTATTTTAATGAAAAACACTGGAAAAAACTTTATTCAACAAATGCAAAAGACACTGGAAAAAAATATTGGAAAAACGATGATTTTCCTGAATACAAATTTGTTGAAGGAAATAGAAATATGCTCTTTAAGGAAACCTTTTTACAACAAAATCCAGATATTAAAGATGTTATCGTATTATCTGAACCTCTCCATTATAAGAATAAATATATCATCTTCTTCTTTCATATAGACAATTATATGTTTAGCAGTAAGCCACAAATGATTGTAATTATGAAAAAAGAAAAAAACAAATGGATAGTAGTTGAAAAAGTAAGCGATTATAACTGTAGTGGCTGCTTATAATCTTAGACTATATGAAAAAAAAATTCGCAGCAATAATAATTATTTCATCTTTTCTAATTTCTTCATGTGCAAGCAAAAAACACATTCAAGATTATGAACCTGTAAATGTGTTCTTGGAGACACAAAAGATTGATAAATATAAAAAAATAGTCCTGCAAAGAGATAAAGCAAGTTATGCTCAAGCTTTAAGATTGTTCAATGGTGGTGAAGGAATTGAACATATACTTGATCCTATTGATAAAATTGATTATACAGGGGGCCTATTTAAAAAAAAACACTGGGAAAAAATGTATAATACCTACATTAATGATACCATCAAAAAATATTGGAAAAAAGAGGATTTTCCTGAGTATAGTTTTATTCTAGAAAATAAAAAAGGCTTATTAACGTATGATTTTATGATTAAATACATGAACACGGGAATAAATGACCTTATAACTATATCAGAACCCATATACTATATGAACAAAAAATATATTATGTTTTATTATAATAAATCATCTTTTGTGGGAGATACAAAACCCCAAGTTGTAATAATGACAAAAGAAAATGATAAATGGGTAGTAGTAAGGATAATTGGAGATTACATCTATTATTAAATCTTACATTTACGATTATTATGTTATGAGACAACTTAAAAACATTATCATCCTCTTTCTTTTAACTCTAATTTCGTCATGCGCGAGCAAAAAACATATTGAAGATTACGAGTCCATAAATGCGTTTTTGAAAACACAAAAGATTGATAAAACCAAAAAAATTATCCTGCAAAGTGATAAAATAAAAAATATACAAACTTTAAGATTATTCAACGGCGGTGAAGGGATTGAGCATGTTATTGATCCTATTGATAAAATTGACTATACTGAAGGTTTATTTAAAAAAAGACATTGGGAAAAAATGTATAATACCTACATTAATGATACCATCCCTAAATACTGGAAAAAAGAAGACTTTCCTCAATATAATTTCATCCTTGAAAAAGGCACTGGTTTGGTATTCAAACAAGATTTTCTACTCAGATATATGAATAGTGGTATAAACGAAATTTTAGGAATATCTGAACCAATCTACTATATGAATAAAAAATATGTTATGTTTTGCTTTGAAATAGCATCTTTTGAGGGAGGGGGAAATCCCCAGCTTATTGTTATGAAAAAAGAAAATGACAAATGGGTAGTGGTAAAAATAATTGGAGATTATATATATCGATAAATCTTCATCAATTTATTATTCTATGACACCTTTAAAAAAGATATTTATATTTTTTCTTTTAACCATAATTTCATCATGCGCAAGCAAAAAGTATATTGAAGATTATGAACCAATAAATGTGTTCTTAGAAACACAAAAGCTTGATAAAAACAGAAAGTATGTTCTCCAAAGCAATAAAGAAAGTAATAAACAAGCTTTAAGAATATTTAATAGAGAAGAAGGTCCTGAGCATATTATTGATCCAAATGACCCCACTGACTATACTGGAGGATTGTTTGTAGAGAAACATTGGAAAAAAATGTATAAAACTTATGCTAACGACACCATTGAAAAATACTGGAAAAAAGAGGATTTTCCTCAATATAATTTTATTCTTGAAAAAGGAACCGGCCTAACATTAAAATACGATTTTCTAGTTAAATACATGGACACTGGAATTAATCAAATCATAATGATTTCGGAGCCTATTTATTACATGAATAAAAAATACATTATGTTCTATTATGAAAGAACAAATTTTGACAGCAGTCGATCTTCGCAAGTTGTCATTATGAAAAAAGAAAAAAATAAATGGATTATAGTCAAAACCATAGGTGATTATATTAACTCGTAAAAAGATTCTAAAAATATCAAATAAAAAAATTCCAAATTCCAATGATTTTCTCGGAGTTTGGATTTTTTTTATTGTAATGTTATTTCTAAAAAAGCCCTTTGCTTTTCGCTTCTTTTACCAAGTCGTGATCAGAACCGCTTTTTATTTTTAGCAATTCCATCAAATGTTTTTTTCGTTTCACGATGGCATTTAAAGAAATTGGAATATTTTGCAACACTTCATGAATTGGGGTTCCTTTGTCCAAATGAATTAATATCTGTTTATCGTACTGATCTATTTCAATTGCATTATGCGTTGATTGATTCAGCATTTTTACAACTGACTGGCTGTAATATTTTTCATTTTTCATTACTTTATCAAAAGCCAAAAGCAATTCGTCAAAAGTAAGGTCGTTTTTAATGATCAATCCGTTGGGCTGAATAGTTCTAATAATAGTTTTAATTTTCAGCAATTCGGTATACATCGTCAACAGAATAATCTTGCATGAAGGCATCTTTTTCAGAAGCAATTTTGCTAGATCTTCACCGGAAAAAATCTCTTTTTCCTCATAAGGAGGCATACTGATATCCAAAAAAGCAATATCAAAATTGGGTGTGTTATTATTTTCAATTATATCATAACCTGACCGGCAATCATGCGCTTGCGAAATCAAAAACTCATATTGTTTTGGATTATAACGAGTTATTGCATTTTTATATCCTTCAATAATAAACGGATGGTCATCTACTATTAAAATATTCTTTTTAACTAATTGTGGAGCTGAGGCTGGTAAATCAAATGTCATTATGAAGGTTATTATTTGGCTCTAATGGGACTTTTATGGTGAGAATTGTTCCTTCTCCTTTGGCAGATTTTATCGTAACTGTTCCCTTACACTCTGTGGCTCTATATTCTATATTATTAAGACCAATTCCGTTTTTAGTTTTATTGGTATTAAATCCAATTCCGTCATCCTCGATGGTTAAAACTAAATTATCATTTTCGTTTTTAAACTCTACTCTAATAATATCAGCCTTAGCATATTTGTTACAATTCTGGAGCCCTTCTTGAACTATTCTATACAAATTGATTTTTACGATGTTGCTTATTAAATCCCATTTAATTTCAGGATCAAAAACAGTAATCAATTTAGAACTATACGTATTCTTCTGATCTTCAAATAGTTTATTCAAAATAGAAACAAAATTATTAATTAATTCCGATTTTTCTCTATTTAAATCATGCGAAATTTCCCGAATATCCTGTTCAACATTTTTCAATTCGTCAAGATATTTTTTTCTTTTAGAAATAGCCTCAGATTCATCTAACTTATCCAAACTATCCAAACTTATCCTAATACCGAACATACGCCCTAAAACACCATCGTGTAACTCTTGGGCAACTTTCTTCTTTTCTTTTATTCGCGTAAGCTCAATTTCATTCTGTTGCGAAATCATTAGATTGTAAATATCTTCGTTTGCAATCTGTTGCTGTTGTTTAAAAAGTAGTTCTCGATTTTTGGCCTGCTGTGTTTTGTAAACATAAAAAAACAATCCGAGCAATGTACAAATACTAAATACATAAACCAAAGTTTTATTTTTTTCTTGAAGATTAGAGTTTTGATCTTTAATTTCGTTGGTTTCGTACTCTATTCTAGAGAATTTCTCTCCCATGTTTCGCTCCGCTTTGAGCATTTTATCATTCAATTGAATATATTCTTTTGAATACCTAGATGCATTTTGAGGATCTACTACAGCGATTTGTTTTAAAGCAAGTAAAGTATTTGCCAATTTATCTGAAGAACGTGAAAGAACCAAAGCCTGTTTAGAAAACTGTATAGCCCTAGAAGTATCTCTTTTAAAGGCATAATACTCAGATAAATGAATCTGATTGGATACTGTAGCCATTTTCAATCCCAAACTATCTCTTATTTTAAGTGATCTGTAAAATTGATTAGGAAGCCCATCTAATCTTTTTGACTTTAGTTTTGAGTAAGCCAGATTGTCAAGCAACATAGCATATAAAATAGTTTTTTCTTGGAACAGGTTTTTTTCTTGGAGTCCTTTTTCAAAATAATCAATGGCTTGTTTAAAATTTTTCATACGCATGTAAACAAACCCAATATTATTTAAAGAAGTCGCTCTCAGTTGAAGATCAGCGGGAATCGATTTATCATTTAAAGTGTTTAAAGCTTTATTCTGATATTCCAATGCTTTTTCATATTCTTCCCTTTCATTATACAAAATCCCCAACAGATTATAACATTCATAAAGCTGGTCATTTACATTTTTTTGGTTTTTCAATATGCTTAAAGCTTTGAATACAGATATTTCACTTTCAAAAAAATCTGATTCGTTGTATTGTAAACTCGCTTTGCTTAAAAAAGTTTTTGCTAAATTATATTGATCATTAATCTGCAAATAAATCTTCTGCGCTAGAAAATAATTCCTGAAAGCACTATCAGAAATCGCTTTTGAACTATAATAATCTCCTAAATAGATGTAAGCTTTTGCAATACTCGCGGAATCTTTACTGTTTATGGACCTATCTAAAATCAGTTGTGAAATTACATGATATGATTTAAAATCATTCATATTATAATACCTATTGGCAATTTTAAACAAATTAACTCTACTGATAGAGTCATTTTTTTGTTTAACTACTATAGAAAATGCCTTTTGCGCATATTTTTGTTTAAGGTCATAATTTATCTGAATATCATTTGCCAATGACAAATAAACAGGAAGACTATCTTGCACTGAAGTTAGTTCTTTTGATTTTTTCTTTTGGGTACAACCTGAAAAAATCAACAATAAAAACAATAATATTGGATAAAATCTTTTCAATACAAATTTTGAGTTTTACCAAAAATACTAAAACTACAAACATAAAAAAAGGCTGCCAAAAAATTGACAGCCAAAAGACTCTATAAATATTTTCTTTAAATTAGTCTATTTTCTTAGAATCACCAAAAGATTGGTTGATTTTAGCAAAACCTAATTCGTTGTTTTTAATTACTATCTTATTGCTAGCTATTCTTGGATCTTGTTTTCTTCCTCCTCCAGTAGAACCATCTACAGGAAGAACTATGCTTGATTTTTCATTAGGAAAAGTTGTTGAAGTTGGTAATACAAATGAAGTTGCTACCATTGCTAATGAGAATAATCCGATTGTTAAAGCTGTTTTTTTCATGACCTGAGGTTTTAATGTTTGTATTAATTTTTGGAGATGATCCGCTGTTTGCTTGCGAATCAGAGTGTAAAACTAATACTAGGATGAAAAAAAATTTATACAAAAAATTAGGTTTGTGGTAGATCGTACCCAATTGATAGTCAATGAGTAGGAAATCAATGTAATTGTCTAATTTTTAGACTTCTAGGTAATTTCCTGCTGCAAAATCGGAAATAATCTGCTCTATATTTGCCTTGTACGTTTTAGAAAAAGGAATCTTTTTTGTGGAGTTTTTTATGTAACAGATTGAGTTTCCGCTATGAATCCTCGAAATATAATTTCTATTAATGACATAACTGTTATGAATACGGATAAACGGATAGGTCAAAACACTTTCGAAATGCTTTAAAGTTTTGAAGGCCGTAATCATTTCGCCAGTGTTTAAATAAATATCCGTAGAATTATTGTCGGCTTGAAAATAACAAATATCGTCAGCATTTAAATAACGGTAATCTCCATACGATTTTATGCAGATGGTTAATGGCTTTTGAATATTTTGAGGAATCGGTACGTTATTTATATTGTCAATTACAATTGAAGTCTGTTCTTCTGTTGAACCTACTGTTTTTACCTCAAAATTTGCTTTTTTAAGCTTCAAAACGGTTTTCAGAAGATCAATATGCGCAACAGGTTTTAAAAGATAATCAAACACGCCATATTGAATAGCATCAAACGCTTTGTCTTTCTTATTTGTAGTAATGATAATTTTTGGAATTTCATGAAAGAAACGGTGCAATTCGCTAACGAAAGTCAGAGACAAATGACTTGAAAGATTTTCAGGTTCGATTTCTAGAAAAATCAAATCGGGTTTGTGTTCTAAAACCAAGTTTAAACCGTCCTGGAAATTTGATGCCGATCCCCCAAAAGATAATTCTGAAAAACCTGAAGCGGTTGTTTGGGTTTTCAAAATACTCTCAGCAACATCATCAATTATAATATACGAATACTTTTTCAATTTCGGGTCTTGTTGGTTTTCTCACTGCGCAATCATAATAAAAAAAACACTTTTGATTTGCTATATGAAGAAAAAAATTGCTCTTTGCAGTAATATAAATTTAAAATTACGGATTTAAATATTTTAAACATCTCATTGTTAGTACATTAATCCAAAATGTTAATACATAAGGATGAAATGCAAAAAAAGCCGATAAAATACTTATTTAAAAAAAGAAATCCCAAACTCTCCCGAAGCTTTGGGACAGAATTTGGGATTTCTATAATAAACTGTAAAGATTACATCTTCATTAACCAGTTTTTCATCGAAACTTCATTTTCGATAATACCTCTTAATTCAGTAATTTTTACACGATCTTGTTTCATGGTATCTCGATGACGAATCGTTACCGTTTCGTCTTCAAGCGTTTGATGATCTACTGTAATACAGAAAGGCGTTCCTAAAGCATCTTGTCTTCTGTAACGGCGTCCTACAGCATCTTTTTCATCGTAGGCCACATTGAAATCCCATTTCAAATCTTCTATGATTTTTCTTGAAACTTCTGGCAAACCATCTTTTTTAACTAATGGCAATACTGCCGCTTTAGTTGGCGCTAAAACTGCCGGTAATTTTAGAACTGTTCTTGTAGAACCGTCTTCTAATGTTTCTTCTTTTAATGAAGTAGCAAATACAGCCAAGAACATACGATCTAAACCAACAGAAGTTTCTACTACGTAAGGAACGTAGTTTTCATTTAATTCAGGATCAAAATATTGTAATTTTCTTCCAGAATATTCTTCGTGTGCTTTTAAGTCGAAATCTGTACGAGAGTGAATTCCTTCCAATTCTTTAAATCCGAATGGGAAATTAAATTCGATATCAGCCGCTGCATTTGCGTAGTGCGCTAATTTCTCGTGATCATGAAAACGATAATTTTCCTGTCCTAACCCTAAAGATAAGTGCCATTTTAAACGAGTTGCTTTCCAGTGCTCGTACCATTGCATTTCTTCTCCTGGACGAACAAAGAATTGCATTTCCATTTGTTCGAACTCACGCATACGGAAAATAAATTGTCTTGCCACAATTTCATTTCTGAACGCTTTACCCGTTTGAGCGATTCCGAACGGAACTTTCATACGGCCTGATTTCTGAACGTTTAAGAAGTTCACAAAAATACCTTGAGCCGTTTCTGGACGTAAATATAAATCCATTGCATTTTCTGCAGATGCCCCCAATTTAGTTCCGAACATCAAGTTGAATTGTTTTACTTCTGTCCAGTTTTTAGAACCTGTTTCAGGATCAGCAATTTCAAGTTCTTCGATCAATGCTTTAACATCAGCTAAATCTCCAGCTCCCAAAGAACGTCCTAAACGCTCTCTGATTTCTTTTTCTTTAGCTAAATATTCAATAACGCGAGCGTTTGTAGTAACAAACTCTTGTTCGTTGAATGCATCGCCAAAACGAGCTTTTGCTTTTTCGATTTCTTTTTGAGCTTTTTGGTGAATCTTTTCAGCAAAATCTTCGACCAAAACGTCAGCTCTATATCTCTTTTTAGAATCTTTATTATCAATTAATGGATCATTGAAAGCATCAACGTGACCAGAAGCTTTCCAAGTTGTTGGATGCATTAATATTGCAGCATCAAGGCCGACAATATTTTCATTCATCTGAACCATTGATTTCCACCAATATTCACGGATATTCTTTTTTAATTCGACACCGTTTTGTGCGTAATCATATACAGCACTTAAACCATCGTAAACTTCGCTTGACGGAAAAATAAATCCGTACTCTTTTGCGTGCGAAACCACATTCTTAAATATATCTTCTTGTTTTGCCATAGTGATGCAAAAATATAAAAACTAGTTTTATAAAAAAGAAAAATTATAAAGATTGAAGCTTTGATTTTGTTACTTTTGTAAATAAAATCTCTCTTTTTGTGATTAATTATCTAATAAATCTATTTTTCCCTAACGTCTGCAGCGGATGCCATTCACTTTTGCTTCAAAATGAAACCGTTTTCTGCACCGTCTGCCGACATGAAATGCCTCTAACACAATATCATTTAAATCCTAATAATGAAGCTGTCAAAAAGTTTTATGGCAAAATTGACATTCAATTTGCATCAGCTTTTTTGTATTTCAATAAAAAAGGAATCGTTCAAGAATTAATTCATAATTTAAAATACAAAGGTCATCAGGAAATTGGAACCGTTTTAGGAAATTGGTATGCAGAAGATTTAAAGGAACTTCACTTAGAAATTCCTTTTGATGCTGTAATTCCCGTTCCGCTGCATAAAAGAAAATTTAAGGAACGAGGTTATAATCAGGTTACCACTTTTGGAAAAGCAATTGCATTGGGTTTTGAAATTCCTTTTGCAGAAAATATTCTAATCCGAAAATTATATACCAAAACGCAATCCAAGAAAAACCTTTTGGGAAGATCTGAAAATATTGAAAACATTTTTGATGTCAAATTCACCGAATCTGATCACAACAAACATTTTTTAATTGTTGACGATGTGCTTACAACAGGTGCAACACTTGAAGCATGCTCAAAAGCGTTACTAAAAATACCTGGCGCTAAGATTAGCATACTCTGTATGGCGATGGCGCATTAACCTTTGAAACTCAAGAATTAATTCACCAATATTTTTTTCACTTCTTTTCTGTTACCGTCAGTAACCGTTACAAAATAAAGACCCGAAGGCACATCTGGCAACTGAATATCTTGAATAAAATATCCTGAACCTTGGAAAGTTCTATTGTAAACATATTTTCCATTAATATCATTTACGTAAACTTTAATCTCGCTCACCGAATCTCTATCAAATTGAACTGTAAAAGTTCCTTTGTTTGGATTTGGGTATGCAACGAAATCAGCATTCTCAAAATCGTCATTTCCTAATGTATAGGTTTTAGAACAGATATTTACTGACGCAGAATTTATTGTTCCAAGAGCTCCCACAGTATCATCAAGAACTCTAAAAGTCCAATTTCCTTGTGGATTTTCCCCATTAAAAGCACTTAGAGCAGTTGAAGGGATTACAATCTGGCTAGTAGTTGTATTACAGTTCAAAGCAGCTCCGCTATCATCAAACTGCAAAGCAAAAGTTGAATTTGTACTTCCGCAGTTTTTATTAAACAAAGTCACCACTGTACCGCTCGGGCTTATGATTTGCATAGTCAAATCTGAAAATCTCGCATGCGTTACATTTACTGAAACATTGACATCTGAGACTGACCCTGATGAAGTAGGCACAGAAACTGTTTTATTCACATTTACATTATCGCCTGTTGAATAACCACCACCAAAATTATATGACGCGCAAGAGGTCGAAACCTTATATCCTAAAGCAAATGGTTTGGAATTTATAGCATAATAAATATTGCCAACTGGCTCTACCAAAAGTCTGCAATTTGTAGAAGCGTCAATTTCTGGAACCAATATCGTTTCAGAACCATCATTTGGAGTATTAGCAGCTAATATTATTGGAAATGTTAATCCGCCATCTACTGATAATTTGATATTTACATTTGACGAACCTGGTAGTGTATTAGTGTTATTTACACTCCAATTAATTGTTTGTGCAGACCCCTTTGCCCACCCGAGATTATCATCAGCTTGTGAAGTTACTGCAAATGGTCCAGCCGCTGCACTGACAGTCACAACCATTGCATCTGTATTTGTCTGTCCTTTTCCTGCTGCCGCATTGTCTCTTCCTGTAAGAGTAAAATTCATCGTCTTTGCAATAGAAGAAACAGACTCCCAAGTTGTCGTTAACTGATTATTTAATACAGAACTTAAAGCTGGCATGTAGCGAACTGGTGATGCTGTCGGAGAAAAAGACCTAAACATTGGTCCATCTGGTTTTGTTGCAGAGGCAAAACTATTACCTGCAAAAGCTGTTGTTGCACTATCAAATTGCTCCCATGTATACGTTATTGAATTTCCTTCAGGATCTGAACCTGTTCCTGTTAAAATAAATGGCGTATTGATTGGAATCGTATAATCTAATCCTGCATTTATTACAGGCGGATTATTATCAGCTATAGGTATAGACACGGGACAAGTTTTTCCTGCTAGATTATTCTGTATTTGACTAATACTGGCGTAAGAAAAATAATCATCTGAATGATCTTGTATATTATAACCTTGTGTTACACCTGCATATCCCATAATAGTTGAACCGCTTCCAGGTTCATAACATGCTCCATAACCTTCATTTTGGAAAGAAAAAGTATGTGTGCCTCCAAGCTGATGTCCCATTTCGTGTGCCACAAAATCTATATCAAAATTATCACCTTGCGGTTTTGCATCTGCTGGAGATGTAAACGCACTACCTTTTCCTATTGGTTGGCTTGGAGTTGGACTATCACATATACAACCTATACAACCCGCATTTCCTCCTCCGCCAGAAGCTCCAAATAAATGACCTATGTCATAATTGGCCTCACCTATAACATTGGTTAATGTGGTCTGCACTTCCTTAGCCCAAGGCCCACCATCTGCTGCACCTACCGATGCAATCGAGTAAGGATCTGTAGAAGCATCTGTATAAATAACAGCATCATTGTTTGCAATTAAAATTAATTGTACAGCAAGATCTCGATTAAAAATACCATTTACTCGAGTTAAAGTGGCATTGATTCCGGCTAAAGCTCCTGCTTTTGTTCCTCCAAAATAAGCTGTGTATTCCCCTGTACAAGATAATGCCAATCGAAGTGTTTTAAATTGTCTGGCATTAGAAGCTGTTTTTGCGGTTGTTGCCGTTTTATTGACAGAAACAAGATTGGTTGTTTTACAGTCCAACAACATTTTTGATGTTGCGTTGTCTGTCGATTTAAACAAAACATATTCAGATTTATTTTCTGGGTTTTGCTCAATATATTCAGTTGGTTTTGCTGTTCTAAAAACCATGGTCTGTACGCCAATTGGAGCAACACTAAGATGTATTTTAGCATTTTTATCATCTATTCCTCGACCTTCATAAGATCTGATTTCTGGATATTTTACTTGTAATTCGGGATCAAAATTAGAAGATTCCCAAATAGAAAAACGTTCCAAAATTCCATCAGTATTCGGAATAGTGATTTCTGACGTTGTGTTTTTTGCTGTTTTATTGGATGCCGAAGCTAACTTTGAGCTGAGAAGACTTGTATTTAATTTATAGTATAATTTATTGGAACTTGTGCCATCAGCTCTTCGTGAAAGCGATGAATTAGTTACTTTCTGCCATAAAACGTCTTGTGCTTTAATTGCTACAGAACAGAAAATTAAAAGTATACAAAGTAGTTGTTTTTTCATACTATTAAAATATAATAATCAAAATTACTTTAATTAATTTGAAATTATATTATCTACACGACAATTATTGTTTTTTAATCGACGAGTCGGCATATTTTACAAAAAGATATATTATCTGTTAAAAATCGATTTGGCATTGTATTAAATTTAAAAGAGAATAGTATAAATTTGCAGCATCTTAAATAATTTGTTTTGAAGCTCTTTCATTCTATAAACGATTTTCAGTCAACCAAGAAAACAATTTTAACTCTTGGTACCTTTGATGGCGTGCATATTGGTCATAAAAAAATTCTGGAACGAATTACTCAGAATACTGAAAATGGAAAATATGAAAGCCTAGTTCTGACCTTTTTTCCGCACCCAAGAATGGTTCTTCAGGAAAAATCTGAAATAAGATTATTGAATACCATTGATGAAAAAATAAAACTTTTGGAAGCAACTGGAATAGAAAATCTAGTTGTTCATCCTTTTAACGAAAGTTTTTCAAGATTAACCGCTGAGGAATTCGTTCGTACCATTTTAGTAGAGAAATTTCAGATTCAAAAAATTATTATTGGACATGATCATCGTTTTGGCCGCAATAGAACAGCAAATATTGACGATTTAATTGCTTTTGGAATCGAATATGGATTTGAGGTAGAGCAAATTTCGGCTGAAGAAATTCAAGATGTTTCAGTTAGTTCAACCAAAATCAGAAAAGCTTTAAATGAAGGCAACATGGCTTTGGCCAATGAATATTTAGGCTATAGCTATTTCTTGAACGGAACCATTGTAAAAGGAAAACAGCTTGGACGTACCATTGGTTTTCCTACTGCAAATATCCATATTGAAGAAAATTATAAACTAATACCAAAAATTGGTGTTTATGTTGTGAGAGCTGTTGTAAATAATGAAACTGTTTTTGGCATGATGAATATTGGTTTTAATCCGACAGTCAATGGCGAAAAACAGACTATTGAAGTTCATTTGTTTAACTTTGACAAAGACATTTACGATCAGAACATTGAGGTTTCCTTATTGCATTATATTCGCGAAGAGCAAAAATTTAGCTCAGTAGATGCCTTGAAAGCGCAACTTGATCAAGATAAAATCAATTCTCTGGCTTTTATAAACTCTTCATTAAAGGATCAGACTGCATAGTTTTTACCGTTTTTAAATCATCGTAGTTATTTTTTTAGTAAATTTGATAGAACACTGTTTTTCAAATATTTACTATTAACTTCTAAAAAATAACCACTATGAAATTACCTAAAGAAATTACCAACGGGTTTTTGATTTTCCTCGGAATTGGCATTTATTTTTTATTAATGAATGTACTAGGTTTAGCAGATTTGTTTTATTTGAGAACACTTAACGTTTTCTTTATATTCTACGGTGTTAACAGGACCATGCAGATGAATCTTCATGAAGGGGAAACCAACTTTGTTTCTAATGCTGTTTCTGCGATGGCTACTTCTGTAGTTGGTGTCGCACTAAGTATTTTTGGCTTATTAGTTTATAGTTACGCCCGAGGTGGAGATGCCTACGTCAGAACTTTATCCGAGACATTTATGTTCGGAGGAAATCCATCAGTGCCAACTTACTGTATCTGCTTATTATTTGAAGGAATCGCTTCTTCTGTAATAGTAACTTTAATGATGATGCTGTATTGGAATAACAAATACGCAGCAGATTAATTTTTAATTTATTGCAACCAAATTTTAACGGCATACCTTTTTAAATGCACTTTTTGTGTATCGATCAAATCAAAAAATTTAGCCAAAAGAGATCTTAATTCTCAAGAAATATTTTTAAATTGCTTATAGCAGAGAGTTATAAGCAATTTTTTTATTTGAAAAATGAAGTTAAAACAAATTGAAAGGGTTAAAAAAATCTCTAAAGAAGATTTTGTTTCCCAATATGTAAAAAAACAAATTCCTGTTGTTATCGAAGAATTGACCGAAGATTGGCCAGCTTATAACAAATGGAAATTATCTTATATTAAAGAAATCGCAGGAGATTCGGTCGTTCCTTTGTATGATGACAGACCTGTAAATCACGAAGATGGTTTTAATGAAGCGCATACTACAATGAAAATGAGTGATTATATCGACTTATTGGAAGAAAAGCCTACTAATTACCGTATTTTTCTTTACAATCTAATGAAAGAAGTTCCTTCATTAAAAAACGACTTCTTATGGCCTGATATAGGCTTAAAATTAGTAAAGCAAATGCCGATGCTATTTTTCGGAGGCGAAAATTCGAGAGTTTTTATGCATTATGATATTGACTATTCAAACATCCTTCATTTCCATTTTCACGGGGAGAAGCAATGTATGATTTTTGCTCCAAGCCAATCGAAATTTATGTATAAAGTGCCTCATGCGTTAATTTCAAGAGAAGACATTGACTTTGATAATCCGGATTACGAAAAATTTCCAGCGCTTAAAAATGTCGAAGGCTATATAACAAATCTTAAACATGGCGAAATGCTCTATATGCCTGAAGGATATTGGCACTATATGAAATATCTAACGCCGGGATTTTCGATGAGCCTTCGCTCTTTTCCAAAAAACATTGTCAATTTATCCAAAGCGGCTTATAATGTTTTTATTATGCGTCACTTTGATATTATGATGCGAAAAATTCAAGGTCAAAAATGGATTGACTATAAAAACGAAAGGGCTCTTAAAGACACGCATCAGAATTTACAGCGTACCCTTTAATAAAAAAGCGGTTGAGAATTTAAAGACTCAACCGCTTTTTATTTTATCTGAATACTATTTTTCTTGACGCTGTTTTTCCATTTTCTAAAGTTATCTTAACCAATAGAATTTGTGGTCCTGATTGAAAATTATTTATAATCCAATCTTTATTTCCAATTTCCTTTTTATGATATAATAATTTACCGCCTACATCATATATAGAGACTTCTTGAAGATTTTCCTGTTCAGAAATAGATTGCAGTTTGATGTTTTTATCCTTAACAGAAACAACAATTTTTTGGTTTTGATTTTCAAAATCCTCATTTCCAAGTGCTTTATCATCATCACTATTTGTATAACGTAAAACAAAACGATTCAGAAAAGTTCCTGGCGCTGACCTAAACGTATAACCTCCTGTTTTAAGATTATGAATCGTATTTGTTACTTTGTCTTGCAGATAAATATTCTGATTACTTAAATTCCCATCTGTATGATCTATAGCAATTGTAAAATTACCTTCTGGAATAGTGGACTTATACCCTAAAGGAATTGTATCGCTCACAACAAAAGGCAACGCTCTTCCTTGAATAACCAATTTTTTCCCCTCATTAATGCTATAAAAATCAACATAAGGATTTGCATTCAGCGTGACTGCATCATAATTATAATCAAAAGAATTTGTTGCTCCCGTTACATATCCGATTAGTAATTGTTTAAAAGCTCCTTCTGTATTTGTAAAATTTAACCATACACGATGTTTTTCAATTAGAGCTGTATTTGCAGATTTATAAAATTGGCTATTTGATCCTGGAACTCTCATAGAGTTAGTAAAAACTCCGCTTTGTCCAGTTTTTGATTTTGCTAAAAAGCCTTGCCCAGCAGCTATATATCCTTCTGGCGGAGTTTGATTTCCTGGCGATGTTGCTCCAGTTCCTTCTAAATTACCTACCGTTGTATCTCCTGATAAATTATAAAATGCATAATCATCATTAGAATATCTGTATGTATTCGTTCCTGGTTCAGTAATTTTAGGCGGTGTATTATGTGTCCAAAAATATAATGTTCCATAAAAATTAGCAGCATTATCATAAATAAATTGATCAGCGTAAATTGCCGAAGGATATGGATTTCCAAAAAAGCAATACTTTTCTGCAATAGCTGTAGGTCCTTCAATAGTTCCATTATTTGGAACTCCTACAAATTCTCCAGCAAAAATAGCGGGTGTCGCTGTATCAAAAGATTGTGGTCCTCGTATACTATAGCCATGCCCTGGCAACATTTCTTCTACTCCGTAGTAAACTGTTGTCCAACCGCCAGCAGCAGTAAATTTAAAATATTTATCAAACAATGTATTTGGTGAAAAATCATGTAAAGTAATGCCTGGATCTCTTGTAACTGGAGAAGACCAATATGTCAGATCAAATCGTCTTACAGATGTTTTTCTTCGATAAGTTATATTACCCATATTATTTACATTGGCAATTTGAACTAAGCTAGAATTATTTTCAAAAATTAAACTTCCATTTCCTATAACATTTACTTCATTTGTTACAGTTATTGTATTTGTTTCATTTACTATAAGCGATCCATTATTTTGAACCGTTAATCTACTTAGAAAAAAACTTGCATTGGTTCCAGAAATAATCGGATCAACTCCCACGTCTGGAATATGTACACAATCAGAAGCAATAGGAACTCCTGCTGGTGTCCAGTTTGCTGGATTTCCCCAATTGGCATCAACACTTCCATTCCACGCTTTAGTGACAAAAGCATTTATCATGATTGGTGTTGCTTCTGATTCACAACCTGATGCATTATTTCGTACTTGTACATTATACCCTCCAGAAGAAAGTCCTGTAAATACCCCAGAAGTATTGCTAAAATCTATTCCATCAATACTGTAAGTGTATCCCGTTCCAGATGCAGGTGATGTGACTGTAATAACACCTGTATTATTTATACAAGTTGGGAATTGAGTCACTGAAGCTGTAGGCGCAATCGGAAGTGGGTTTACAACTAAAGAAACGCTTTGAGTTGCTGAACATCCGTTTGAAGTTGTAATAGTCATTATACCGTTATAAGTCCCCGAAGCGGTATTAGCAGGTACAATCACATTTATAATATTTCCAGATCCAGAACTAAAAGGAAATGGTGTAGCACCTTGGTCTGTTAAAGTAATCCAGTCAATCGCATAACTAGTTGGAGATCCTGTTGTAGCATTATAAGCTAATGTAGTCGTCTGCTCTGACGGGCTTTGACAAACCGAAGCAAAGGCCCCTGCTGTACTAATGGTTGGAAGCGTATTAATGGTCAAAGAAATTGCTTGTGTTGTCAAACATCCATTTGATGTGGAAATTGTCATTACACCAGTATAAGTTCCTGCAGCTGTTCCAGCTGGAACATTAATATTATCAATATTTCCTCCTCCTGAATCAAAAGAAAAAGTGGTCGTTGCTTGATCATTTAATGTTACCCAATCTATAGAATAGTTTATTGGCGAACCGGTTGTAGCAGAATAAGGTAAAGAAGCAATTTGTGCAGATGCATCTTGACAAATTGAAATCAAATTTCCAGATGTTGTAATTGTTGGAACCTCATTGATAGTTACTGTAAAAACATTATCTACAGACAAACAGCCATTTGCATTCATTACGGTTAACGTTCCTGTATAAGTTCCAGGAGCTGTTCCAGCTGGAATTGCAATAGTAATTGGACTCGCTGTTAAAGCTTCATCAGTAACTGTCGCAAAACTATTTGTCGGACTGGCATTCCAAGTGATGCTGTAAGTTGTTGGCGAATTCGTAACTGCTATATACGGCAATGCCGTACTCTGTGTAACTGAACTTTCACATACTGATGCAGTAGCTCCTAATGTTATAGTTGGCAAAGGATTCACAGTAACTGTAAAATTATTCGCCGTTGATACGCATCCACTCGCATTGCTTACCGTCAATGTTCCTGTATAAGTTCCTGCGGCAGTTCCTGCAGGAACAGCAATACTAATCGGACTAGTTGTTAACGTCGCATTTGTAACTGCTAAGAAACTGTTTGTCGGACTGGCATTCCAAGTGATGCTATAATTCGTTGGTGAATTTGTTGTCGCGGTATAACTCAAGTTTGCCGTTTGAGCTGAAGCATTGAAGCAAACCGGTGTTACTGTGCCAAGTGTGATAGTTGGCACCGCGTTTACAGTAACCGTAAAATTAGCTGCTGTAGACACACACCCATTTGCATTGCTTACCGTTAATGCCCCTGTATAAATTCCTGCTGCTGTATTGGCAGGTATTGGAATCGTAATAGAACCTGCAGGCAAGCTTGCATTTGTAACTGGTGCAAAAGTATTTGTCGGACTGGCATTCCAAGTGATGCTGTAATTTGTTGGCGAGTTTGTGGAAGTACTGTATGGCAGTGTCGTACTCTGTGGATTGGAACTTGCACATACCGCGGTCGTGGCACCCAATGTTATTGCTGGCAATGGATTGACGATAACGGTAAAATTGGTTGCCGTTGATATGCATCCATTTGTATTACTTACCGTTATTGTTCCTGTATATGCCCCTGGCGCTGTGTTTGCAGGTATTGGAATGTTAATTGGGCTTGTTGGCAAGCTTGCATTTGTAACTGGCGCAAAAGTATTAGTTGGGCTCGAATTCCAAGTGATGCTGTAATTTGTCGGCGAATTCGTAACCGCTGTATAAGGCAATGTCGTACTCTGTGCGCTTGAACTTGTACATACCGCTGTGGTTGCTCCTAATGTAATCTTTGGCAATGCGTTTACCGTTACTGTAAAATTAGTTGCCGTCGATACGCACCCGTTTGCATTGCTTACCGTTAATATTCCTGTATACGTTCCTGCTGCTGTATTGGCAGGTATGGGAATATTGATTGGACTTGCTGGAAGAGATGCATTTGAAACTGCTGTAAAAGTATTTGTTGGACTCGCATTCCAAGTGATGCTATAATTAGTTGGTGCATTTGTAACTGCCGTATAAGGCAATGTTGTACTCTGTGCACTTGAACTTATGCATACTGGCGTAGTGGCGCTTAATGATATTGTCGGCAATGGATTTACGGTGACTGTAAAATTAGCTCCCGCAGAAGTGCATCCTGCTGCATTTTTCACAGTAATAGTTCCCGTATATGTTCCAGCAGCAGTTCCGGCAGGAACTGCAATACTGATTGGACTAGCGGTTAACGTAGCATTTGTAACTGCTGCAAAACTATTCGTTGGACTGGAATTCCAAGTGATGCTATAGGTATTGGGAGAGTTTGTTGTCGCAGTATAATTCAGATTGGTAGTTTGGGCTGATGCATTAAAACAGACTGGCGTTGTCCCGCTTAATGTAATAGTTGGAGGTCCGCTTACTGTAACCGTAAAATTACTTGCTGTCGATACACATCCATTTGCATTTCTTACCGTTAATGTCCCCGTATATGTTCCAGCAGCTGTATTAGCTGGTATTGCAATACTAATCGGGCTTGCAGGCAGAGATGCATTTGTAACTGCTGCAAAAGCATTCGTTGGACTGGCATTCCAAGTAATACTGTATGTAGTTGGCGAATTTGTTGTCGCAGTATAAGGCAATGGAGTATTCTGTGCGCTTGAACTTGTACATACCGCTGTGGTCGCTCCTAATGTAATCGTTGGTATTGCATTTACCGTTACTGTAAAATTAGTTGCGGTTGATACGCAAGTTCCATTATTAACTATTAATGATCCTGTATATGTTCCCGCAGCAGTCCCAGCAGGAACAGCAATAGTTATTGGACTTGCTGGTAAAGTCGCATTCGTAACTGGCAAGAAACTATTTGTAGGGCTTGCGTTCCAAGTAATACTATAATTTGTTGGTGAGTTAGTAGTTGCTGTATAGGGTAATGTTGTATTTTGCGCACTGGCACTGGCACATACTGCAACAGCTGATCCTAAGGTTATTGTTGGTGGAGCGCTAACTATTATAGTCACAGCATTACTTCCACTTATAGATGATGTACAGTCTGCTGAAGCTAAAGAAGTAACTGTAATAGTACTATTTCCTATACCAATCAACCCTGCAGCAGTAAAACTTCCAGATCCTGCAGTTGTCACAGTCATCGTTGCTGTTTGTCCTACATTATTTGGTCGGCTTACATTATAAGTTACGGTATAAGTACCAGTTGGCAGACTTGCCGCTGTACTTGTTAGCTGTACCTGCGTAGTGGTTCCTGTACAAATATTTGGAGCCGATATTCCAGTGAAACTATATGTTTTACAAGTATAAGTTATCGTCGCTTGCCCTCTTGCACCGCTTCCTCCATTAGCTGGGTTATTAGAACTCATTCCTCCTCCACCTCCGCCTCCATTGGGTGTACCATCATTTCCTACACGATCTGATAATATCACAGAATTAAAAGCCGCTCCTCCAGCACCAGCTCCAGTAACTGCACCATAACCACCAGCATTTCCACCACCACCAGAAGAAAGAAGTGCGCCTAATGCTGCACTAGATCCTGCTGTCCCATTTGCTCCAACTGCTGTTGCTAGATTTCCAATGGCTCCAACACCACCATTTCCACCAGTTGGAGTAGAAGTCGTAGTCGTATTCCCATTTCCTCCCTGCCCTCCAGGAGCATTAAAAAAAGCTGTAAATCCATTTATATAGGTTGACCCTCCAGCAGCACCATTACCAGCCCCTCCTGTAGCAGTTGCTCCAACGACAACATTTAAACTTGATACCGTTGTTGTATTGAGAGTTCCTCTTGCGTATGCACCACCACCACCACCACCGCCACTTCGTCCTACTAGCGGTGTAACCTGTGCGCCACCTCCAGCACCTCCGGCACCCCATGCTTCAACGGTAACAACATCCATACCCGCAGGAAGAAGTAAAGTACCGCTTGCGGTAAATGTATGGGTTCTGGTTTGTGCTTCTAAAAAAGAGCTATAAAGAATTGCTAGAATTAAAATTGGAAGAAACTTTAATTTTTTGTGAAGACAATCTAATGTAAAAAAACTGAAAGAACTCAGCGTAGAAAGTAAATCTTTTTTCATCTTGTGGCATTTTAGTAATTGAAAAACAAATTCAAACTCAAAGACGATTAATTGGAAAATCGAGAAGATTATGCTTTGTAATTACATCAACAAGACTAAGTTTTTGATATAGAATCAAAGAAATACTCCAATTTTACAATCAACTTTAAGGCAAATACAAAACAGTATGTTAAACTGTGGTTTTTTGAAAAAAAAATTTAATTGAAGGGCTTGTAGAAAAAGTATTTAATCGAATTAAAATGCATTTAATCGATCAAACACAACTACAAGGTACGATTTTATTTACATTGAAATCAACATTGTAATACTAAACCCAGAATTTTAACACTTTGACATAGAAAAATACACAAAATAGGAAAAAACTGTTAATTTAACAGCACAACAAATTCAATCAACTGATTTACAGACATATATTTACTTGACAAATATTTATGTGATTTATTAAAAAATGACCTTTTTTGAGGTTGATTGACCATTATCAAAAATGACTTTTATTAGTAAAACCTGATGAGAAGAGAACAAATTTAGGATATTTAGGTTTTTAGTTTCGAGCTTATCTTTTCTATATAATTGATTTCCTGAAACATCAAATATTATAACCTCTTTCAAATTATCTTTAAAAGAGTCAATATTTATATTATGGTTTTTAACCGATATTAAAACGTCTGTAAAGTTGTCTTCAGATGTTTTGTTTGATAAAGTCTTATTAGCATAAACTATTGAAAAACGATCGTTAAAGGTTCCAGCTTCAGAATCAAATTGATAAGGATCTTCAGAAAGATTATGGACGCAATTCATTTTTTTGTCTACTAAAAAAATAAATTTATTAATGAAAAAATCATCTTGATGATCTATTTCAATTTTGAAATGATCACCAATGGTTGTTTTGTAACCTAAAGAAATTGAATCACTTTCTGAAAAAGGCAACTCACGACCTTGAATTACAAATCTTTTATCTTCTATTATGCTATAAAAATCTAATGATGTCGATGAACTCAAATATTCTGCATCGTAATTTAAGTCTAAAGAATTTAAAGCACCTTTTGCATACCCTAGTAAAATCTGTTTAAATTCATTATCATTATTTGTAACATTTAACCAAAACCTATGTTTATCATTAGTAGATTTTATTACTGAATTTAAAGAAGGGCGCAGAAAAGAATTATTATTATCTCTAATTCTCATACTATTCTTAAATTCTAAGTAACCAGTTTGGTTGCTTTTCACAAAAAAAGCTTGTCCTGAAGCAATTGTACCGTCAGGAGCATCATTACTCACGCCAGAACTTAGCGCCGACCTTGCACCAACTCCTCCTAACAAATTGTAAACTGCAAAATCGTCATTACTATATCGATAGGTATTGGTTCCTGGTATTGTTATCCTAGGTGGAGTATTGTGTGTCCAAAAATATAATGCCCCTTTTGTTTTTGGCGCATTCTCAGTTAGAAACTTATCTGCACTTATTGCGCAAGGATATGGATTCCCTACCAAATAAAACCGATCTGAAGCAATAAGTTCAACTTCTATTTTTCCATTATTTGGTATACCTTTAAAAACACCTTCAAATATTGCCCGTTCAGTAGTTGAAAAACTTTGTGGACCTCTTACACTGTACCCATGTCCAGAAATCATCGTCATTGTCCCATAAAGATTTGTTTTCCAGCCTAAAATTGGATCATGCCAGAAATATTTATCGAAGAGTGTCTCAGGTGAGAAATCATACAATTTCATATCTGCTACTGGTGAAGACCAATAAGTAAGATCGAATCGAATTATAGGTTTTGTTTTTCTTTTTAAATGAATAATTCCTGTGTTTACTATATCATCATCATCTTGATATAGACTAGCAGAATTTTCTAAAACAAGTGTTCCTTCACCAGTATAGGCGAACTCAATTCCAAGTGTGTTTTTTTCAAGTAGGGTAACCATTTTTCCTTGTGCGATATTACAACCGCAAATATTGGCTGTCCTTAAGTTTGGAAAACTTTCTTTAAAATAAATATCTTTCCCCGCTGAAGGATAGCCATTCGACCATGAAATTCCATCCCAGATTGTGGTATTAACACAAAGTTTTAAGCGAGCAATCCTATGCTTTGATATACCCGAAACTGAATTAAAATTTCCCCCTATGATCAATCTATAATCTTCACTGAAATTCATTGCATACAGTGTATTATTTAATGGCGCTGTAAAAGTATTATCATAAAATCCCGAAGGCAATAATCGAATCAATCTAGAAGTAGAGATAGAATTATACGTTCCTGAGAAGGTTCCTCCAACCAAAATCTTATCATCTGGCTGTATTAAGATGGCACGAACATCTCCTTTGCTGAAACCTGTTCCGGAATCAAATGTTCTGTCAAAAGTTCCATCAATATTTAATCTAATAATTCTCTTTTGCGAAATACCATCAAAAGTCAAAAAGGAACCGCCAACAATAATCTTCTGATCAGATTGAAGAGCGATTGCATAAACATACTTATCGAAACCATTTCCGATATTGAAGCTTTCATCAATACTACCATCAGGCTTTAACCTTACCAAACCAGCAAATGGTAAATCATTAAACCTTTTAAAATGACCTCCCACAAGAATCTTTCCGTCTGATTGAACAACTACACTTTCAATAGTACCATCCGCACCTAAACCAATATTAAAATCAGGATCTTTTGTACCATCTGGCAACATTCTAATAATTCTACAAGCATTAATAGTTGAACCATTATATTTTGTAAATGCTCCAGCCGCAATTATTTTTTGGTCGGACTGAATTGCCAATGCATAAACTTGTGCATTAAATCCATCTCCACTGCTAAAAGAATTATCTATCTCCCCATTTGAAGAAATCCTAACAATACGATTGTTTATAAGATCATTATACTTTGTAAAATTTCCTCCTAGAATAATTTTGCCGTCAGTTTGCAAAACTGATGTCTTTATCAAATTATTACTTCCTGTATTTGTTGTGTTAAAAGCAGGATCGATCATTCCCTCTTCTGTCAGACATGCTATTTTAGAAACCGACGTTCTATTAAACTTTTTAAAATTACCTCCAATTATTGTTTTTCTATTTGGAAGAGGCAAAATAGTAAGAACAGAATTATCAAAGCCAATTCCAGATGCCAAATAGGAAATATCATGTTCTCCTTCACTACTAATTTTTACTAATCTACCTTGATTTTGACCATTAAAAACAGTGAAAGAACCTCCAGCAAACCAAGAACCTTCATCATCAAATTCTAAAGCTAAAACTGAAGCAGAAGCAGGTCCAGAGCCAATATCAAAATTAGGCTTTACACTTCCATCAGATTGGAGAAAGATTAATCTTACTGCATCGGCACCATTGTAAAATCCAGTAAAAGAGCCACCAACCATTATTTCTCCTTTATCATTAATCCTGATTGTTTGTACTCCTTCTTTAGTAAAACCATAACCGCTTAAAAAACTCTCATCCTGAGTTCCGTCTTCATTCAAACGAATAATTCTATTAACTGTAATATTATTAAAAAGAGTAAAGTTTCCACCCAAAACTAGCTTTCCATCAGGCTGTAAAGCAATAGCGTTGACATCATCATTGAAACCTGCGCCACAATTGAAACTGGGATCAAAAGTTCCATTAGAATTTAAGCGGATGATGCGATTAGCCGCAATGCCATTAAATGCAATAAAATTGCCAGTGAGAAGCATTTTTTGGTCTGGCAAAACCTTTACATGAGTAACATTTAATGCAGATCCAGAACCCGTAAGGAATGTAGAATCGAGCGTCCCGTTTGGTAATAGCCGTGCCACCCTGTTTACAGTTGTATTATTGTATTTTGTAAAACTCCCTACAATAATTATTTTGCCATCTGATTGCAAAGCAATATCATATACAATTCCTGTAGTAGCTCCAATAATTGTATTAAACGTGGAATCATAAGAACCGTCTTCGTTCAAACGAATTATTCTTCCAGCACTAATTCCATTATAACTTGTAAAATTTCCTCCAACTATAATTTTTCCATCAGACTGTAAACAAGAAGCATAAACTTTACCATTAAAGCCCATGCCTGTATTGAAACTTTCGTCTATAGATCCATCTGGTTTTAAACGGGTAAGATAAGATGCAGGCATTCCATTCAAGTTCAAATAATCTCCGCCTACAAGCAAAGAACCATCTTTCTGCATTAAAAGTGTCCGTACCGTATTATCAAATCCATCACCAATTTGTCCATCATCTAGAATATTAAAAGTAGCGTCAACTTTACCTTGCTGAGGCAAGATAGTTTGAGTTGTAAACGAAATTAATATTAGTGAATAAAATAAATTTTTAATCAAAACTGTGTAATTAAATTAAATTTTGTAAGAATTAGATTAAAATTACAAAGTGCTAATCAAAAACACAATACCAAGATTTAGGGATATTTTACATATAAAAAAATCCATTCTTATTGAGAATGGACTTTTAAATTATAGCTTAATTTTTTATTATAAATTCGAATAAATCGCTTTTTTAGTAATTGTAGCTCCGTTTTCTAGAGTTATTTTTACTAATAAAACCTGATCACTAGAATGCAAATTAGTAATCTGTAATTCTGAAGAGTTAACTTTATTTTTGCTGTATACCAATTGTGCTCCTACATCAAAAATATTTACTTCTTTGATTGTTTCTTTAGAAGAAGTAATACTAACTACTTTGTTTTTTACTGAAACTAATACACTATTTTCAGGATTTTCAAAATCGCCTGTTCCTAATGTTTTATTTGTGTATTTAAGAACAAAACGATCCGTAAAAGTTCCAACTAATGTACTGAATGTATAGTTTTCATTGCGCAGATTAATTACTTTTCCAGTAATTTTATCTTCCAAATAAACTTCTTGCGTCTTAAAGAATCCATCTCCATGATCTATTGCGATAGTAAAGTTACCAGCAACAGTAGTTTTATATCCTAATGGAACCACATCAGCATTATCAAACGGAAGAGCACGTCCTTGAATGGTTAATTTTTTTGTTTCGTTTATACTATAAAAATCAACAAATGAATTACCACCGACAGTAGCAGCATCATAATTAAAATCTACATTGTTTGTTGCTCCTTGAATATAACCAACCAATATTTGCTTAAAGGCTCCTTCGTTACTTGTAATATTCAACCACACACGATTTTTTTCTACATTGCTACTTTTTGCTGTTTTAAAGAATTGTCCATTATGCGTTTCTCCAACACGCATTCCATTATTAAAATGTATTTGTGTAGCTTTTGGCTTAGCAATGAATCCCTGACCTGCAGCGATAAATCCATCAAATGGTTTTGCAGCAGGTCCTCCCTCAACATTAGTTGCTCCCGTACTTGTATAAACCACATAATCATTACTAGAATAACGATATGTATTATCTCCAGATGGTTTCTGCGGAGGAGTAACGTGTGTCCAGAAATATAGTGCTCCTAATACGTTTAGATTCGCATCCAACAACGCATCTACATCTATTGCTGACGGATAAGGATTTCCAAATAAAAAGAATTTATCGATAATTATTGGCATCGTGACAACTCCGTTATTTGTCACTCCAGCAACCGTAATATCTCCGTTATTTGGCACTCCTGTAAATGTTCCTGTAAAGACGCTTGGTGTAACTGTATCAAATTCTTGCGGACCTCTAATGCTATAACCGTTTCCTGTTTCCATAGACATCGTTCCGTTCATGTTAGTTACCCAAGTAGAACTTGGATTAAAATAAAAATACTTATCAAAAAGAGTAGTTGGCGAAAAATCATGCATTGTAAAGCCACCTGCTTTTGTAACTGGACTTGACCAATAAGTCAAATCGAAACGACGTATGTTTGTTTCTCTTTCATAAATTATGTTTCCAGAATTTTGAACATTTGTAGTTTGCAATAAACTTGAGTTATTTTTAAAAACCAATCTACCATTACTTGTTACTGCATTCGTAATTGTTAGAGTAACTCCCGATGGAACAATTACTTGTGAGCCAATTGGAACTGTAATTGTCAATGAGCATGCATCTACATTTGGCTTAGCAATTGTAAAAGGCTGGTTTGGCACAACTGAAGAAATAATAGCACTTTTACTTCCATCTGGTTCACCATTAGACCAATTTGAGCCGTTCCATTCTGTAGAAGAGGTTTGATTGTTAATGTTAATAGGAATGGTATTGGACGTACAACCAGATGTATTATTTGTTACTGTGAAATTATAATTTCCTGCTATAAGTCCGCTAATAGTGCTTGAACTACCAGTTCCTGTAAGAGTTTGTATTGCTTGACCAGTCTGGTTAATTGTCCAGTTCGCTGGCAAATTACTTAGTGTAACACTTCCTCCGCTTTCGCAAGTGAAATCTTTATCTTTCACAACTGTTGGTGTTGGAAGAGGATTAACAGACAATGTCACATTTCTTGTAAATGACGCGCTACAGTTCGGAGTAGCACTTGTCGTTGTTACTCCAGTTATCTGCAAAGTCTGTCCATTATTTGCAGAAGTCAATGCAGGCGTAGTAAAACTTGCTGTTCCTGTACCACTTGCTACTATTGAAGTAGCTGAAGTCTGGGCTACACCACTTATTGTATATGCAATTGTTGATGTGCTTCCTGCTAATAATCCAGTCAAATTAATCGTTGCTGCAGATCCTGAACAAACCGCAGCAGCCTGAGTTGCACCTGTCAATGTTGGTGTAGGATTAACTGCTAATGTCACATTTCTTGTAAATGACGCGCTACAGTTTGGAGTAGCACTTGTTGTTGTTACTCCTGTTATTTGCAAAGTTTGTCCATTATTTGCAAAAGTCAATGCTGGCGTAGTAAAACTAGCCGTTCCTCCAGCAGTTGCTACAACAGAAGTAATTGGAGTTTGTGCGACATTATTTATTGTATATGAAATTGTTGATGTACTGTTTGCCAATAATCCAGTCAAATTAATCGTTGCCGCAGATCCTGAACAAACTGCAGCTGCCTGAGTCGCTCCTGTCAATGTTGGCATAGGATTTACTTTTATTAAAACCACAGCAGAAACATTCGGGCATGAACCTCCAGAAGTTACTGTTCTTCTGAACCATGTATTTGCTGTTACCGCAATTGTCGGAGTATAATTCTGATTATTATTGGTTCCTGGAGCAGCACTAAATCCTGAAGTTGAACTTGTTGTACTCATCTCCCATAAATAGGTATAAGTTCCGTTTCCTGTAGGTAAACTTCCTAAAATTTGTCCTGGAATTGTACCTGCACAAATTGGCTCTGAATATCTTGCAACTGCCTTGTAGGCTTTAAAAGTACTAACACATGGATCATCAAAGTTAGCGTTATCCGCCATAAAACTAATAGTTCCTGTATTTCCTAAAAGACTGCTCTCTGTGAAAGCCTGACTTTTTACAGCAGAATGACAAGTATAATTAATTTGGAATGTTCCACAAGAACCAGTTGGAGAACCGTAACTCGCAAAACTTACAGTGTTAAAATAAGTTCCAGCAGGCGCTGTAAAATTGGCTGTTTGATTTTCATCAACAGATACGCAAACGGAATTAGAATTACCATTGTTATATGTTATAGTGTTATTTCCTATTCCAGCTGTTATAGTTCCTGTAGTAGTTGCAGCTGCACAAGAATTTCCTGTTGTAGTAACATTATAGTTAATATACCGCTTACCGTTGGAGCTCCGCTGATTGTTAATGTATTCCCAGAAATCGAACTTGTTACTCCTTCAGGAAGTCCTGTCACTGTTGCGCCTGTAGCACCTCCACCCCAAGTCAATGCAATTGGGTTGATTGCATTATTTTGACAAACACTTTGATTTGATCCTGCAGTAATAGTGTGTACAGGATTTACAGTTATTGTTCCTGTCGCTGTAGAAGTGCCACATCCGCCAGTTAATGTAACTGTATAATTAAAAGGACTTCCTGCTGTTGTATTAGGAGTACCATTAATATTTACAACATTCGCCGCCCATGTTCCTGTAACTCCAGCAGGTAAACCAGAAAAAGTTGCTCCCGTTGCACCAGTAGTATTATATCTAATATTTGTGATTGCATTATTTATACAAACAGTCTGTGCTATTGTACTTGCAGCCGAATTTAATGTCATCGTATTATTCGCGCCAACAGTTACTGCTAAATTTCTAACTGCAGTTTTATTACAACCATTTGCAGCCGTAACACTAATAGTCCCTCCTGCGGTTCCTGTTGTTACTGTAATACTATTAGTACCTTGTCCTGATGTTATTGTCCATCCTGCTGGTACAGTCCAAGAGTATGACGATGCATTTGTCGCAGTAACAGAATAAACCTGTCCTGTAACTGAAGGACATTGGTTTACATTTCCAGCCATAGTTGCGCCTATAACAGGATTCGAATCTGGACTTGTTATTACCGCAATTGATGGTGTGCTATAAATACATGATCCCGCATTACTAGCTGTTCCGGTTATATTTCTTCTATAATAAACAGTTGTTTGGGTTCCTGGATTTGTTGATTGAACCGTATAATTCTCAGATGTCCCATTAGTATTAATATTTGTCCAAGTCACATTATCAGGAGAAGACTGCCACTGAAACTTAATCGATGGGTTAGAATTTGCTCCTTGATAAATAATACTTGAACCGTCTAAAACTGTATTTCCACCATTAGCACAACGGTAAACAGGACCTGAGGTATTTATATCATTTACAGAATTCACAGTGTCATCAGCTGGAGAAATAGTAAAATCAGTCACATTAGCTTCATCTTTATCATAGTAATCCAATACCAATTGACTATTTCCATTCAAGTACACCAATACGTTTGTATATTGTGTTGGGCCTTGTTGGATCCATGCATCAAAAACCTTGACACCATCTACAAAAAGTCTTACTCCATCATCTCCCCTTACCGCAACGAAATAGCAACCCGCTGGCAAAGTTGATCTCATTCTATAACGAACAGCAAATGTTTCACCATAAAAATTTTGGGAAGCTCCCGCTGCTGTAAAAGGAACAGTAGGAGTAAGTCCACCTCCATAATCTTGAGAAAATGAGGTTGTATTTCCAGTAACGGTATTTGATTGTAAGAAGTAACCCAAATAACTACCATTAGTAAAAGCATCTGTATCTGAAAGAGGATTTACGTTAGCTGAATCCGAAAAATCATAAACATGAGCAATCCATGAGTTTGTTCCCTCTGCATTCGCATTAGGGAGATCAAAAATGTTATTCCCTCCTGTATAACTCACAGTAATGGTAGAGTTATTACCCGCTGTAGAAGTACAACTTGTTCTATTATTAACCCTCACATATAATGTTCCAGTGAAAGTGGCAGTCCAATTGATAGTAGCATCACCATTATTATTACTTGCATCTGCTGATCCAATAGTCGTACCAGTACTGGTTGCATTATAAAGTGTAATTCGCTTTCTAAAACTTTGATTTGATGCCGCATTAATTGTATATGTTAATCCTTGAATCACATTAACTCCTACATATCGTCCCATAGGCACACCAGTAAAGGTAACAGCACCTATATTGCCCGAAACATTATTCCTATTGTAAATTATAGACTGAGTAGTTCCAGATTGTGAACCTCCAAAACCACACTGTCCATAATTGCTAGAAACTACAAAAAACATCCCAACACAAAGCAATCCTAAACTTGGTGTGCTTAACCTTTTGGGAAAAGATTTAGAGGAAATAAAAAATAAAAACGAGTAAAGTAATTTTCTCATCATATGTTAGTAGGTATTTGTTTTAAATTTGTTTTTGGTTGCTTAAAAGCAAAAAAGGCAATTCCTTTCAAAAAATGAATGGTCTTTTGGTATTATATTGGAATTCAAAATGTTAAATATTGGATCTTTAGCCGATATCCAAAAATGTTAAAATTCCGTACAAAAATATTTAAATTAGCCTAATACACAAGGTTATAATTTATTTCTTTTTGTAAAATATTAACAAATTTCAGAATTAATTTATAACTATTTGACCAATATTTGATTTAAACGTTAAAATGCATGAAAAAGCCGATGAATAACACTTTTACTATCAAAGAAGCTTTACAAAAGTTAGAGCATTTTTGTGCTTATCAAGAACGTTGTCATGACGAAGTGGTTGATAAGTTATACAGCCTAAAAATGACTCGTGATGAGATTGACAGTATTGTCGTACAGCTGATTGAGGGAAATTTTCTAAACGAAACCCGTTTTGCCTGCAGCTTTGCTAGAGGCAAACATCGAATTAAGCATTGGGGAAAAATCAGGATTACCAACGAACTTAAAGCAAGAAATATTTCTTCAATAAATATTACTTTGGCTTTGAAAGAAATTTCGACCGAAGAATATTTTGAGACTTTTGAAAATCTAGCAGAAAGATGCTGGAATAATATCTTAGAAACTAATGTTCTTAAAAAACGTAAAAAGTTCTGCGACTATATGTTACGAAGAGGTTACGAAAGTAATCTAGTGTATGAAAAAGTTAAGGAACTGGAAGAAAACTAAATTCCCTTTTATCTTAAAAAAGTGCCTTTTTATCCTTTTCCAAGCTATTTTGTTTTTTGTCAAAAAGTCATCAAAAAATCCCCCTTTCAAACCAAACAACTTTTGGTTATAAAATATTCCATTTTTGCAGAATTTATAGCAAACTAGACGTTTTTCAGTCTAAAACTTCAAAAAACTGTTTAAAAAAAATAAAATTAACACAATTATTCTTTCAATAGTATTGGGAATTTTATAAGAATAATTGTCTAACATTAAAATTTTTAATGTGCTTCATCGAGTATTTTTTTAGTTCATCGATTATATCGGGGTTCTTAAAACCACGCCAATATTCAGCTCGTAAATGTATATACCTTTGTTTGGTTCGGAAGTCCTATGCCAGCATAACAAATTGATAAAAAACATTTAGCATGAAAAAAACTCTACTTTTATTCTTATTATTGCCTTTTTTTGGATTTGCTCAAACTGCTTTAGTAAAATGGGACGCAGCAAATTCTAGCAATAGATATGCTCCTGTTCCAATAGGAACAATTAACGGTTCTGATTTATCAGCAACTGTAACCAATACATATACACCTAACAATGCCGCAAACACTTTTTTTGCCAGTAGTGGCTGGCCAACGCCTCTAAACAAAGGTGGTCAATATGATCTGACAAAATATGTACAATTTGCTTTGGGACCTAAAACAGGAAACAAGGTAAATTTAACCACATTCTCTTTTGAATGTAAATCTCCAGGTTCTCAAAAATATACAATTAAATATTCCAAACAATCTGATTTCTCATCTGGTGTTTATAATCTTCTTACAGCAACATCAGTTACAAGTGATTGGATACAATACACATTGAATTTTTCTGAAGAAATAAACCCTGTTTTACCTACTGAAAAAGTTTATATTAGAATTTATGCTTATTACACTAATAACGACTTCCAAATAAGAACTGGAAGCGGAAATATTGTACCTACCATCAATGGTGAAATCTTAAGTTTTGACTCTACCAAAATATTAGCTATCAACGATTACGTTACCACTACAAAAGATGTAGCAGTTAATATAAATCCGCTAAGCAATGACGTAAACAAAGCCAACGTAACCACATTGGTTATTTCTACACCTCCGTCAGCAGCTGAAGGAACTGCGATAATTAATCCTGATAAAACTATAACTTTTAATCCTGCTGCTGGATTTCTTGGCACTTCTGTTTTCAACTACACCATCTCAAATGCAACAGAAACATCTACAGGAACCATAAAAGTAACAGTAAATCAAGACACAACAGACTTTCTATCACTTTGGGATGGAGCCGATGACACTTTTAATCCCGTAACCAAACAATATGTGGACCCAAACTCTCCAATTACAAAGGCAGGTACTAACATAAGTTTAGATTATATATTTCAAAACCCAAATAATGCATTTTTTCAAACTAACGGCTGGCCTACTCCTTCTTATAACCCTAATATTGTAGATAAGGCAGATGAAACTAAATACATTCAATTTAAAATCGCACCCGATTCTAAACACAAATTAAATCTTAAACAATTTAATTTTACTTACCGAGGAAAGAATCAAAAGTTTCTTGTAAAATATTCTAAGAATCCAGATTTTACGAATGGTTCTCAGACATTAATACCAGAAAGTAATGCTGCCTCATCATGGACGTCGTTAACTAATAATATCGCATCAGGTCTAAACACCTTATCGCCTGGAGAAACCCTGTACATTAGATTTTATGTTTATGCTAGTAACAATACTTTTGAAATTAAAAATGGTAATGGAAGTCCAGAAGGTCCAGTAATCACAGGAACAATCGAAGATGTTTTTACCTTAACAGCAAAGAATGATATTGTTTCAACTCCATCAAATCAAGCTGTAACAATCCCTATTTTAGATAATGATGTTATTGGCGGCTATCCTTTAGAAGCCATAACGGTAACACAACCAACTAATGGCACTGTAACTGTAAACGGCCTTAACAATATCACCTTTACACCTGCAGCAAATTTTACTGGATCTGCAACATTTACATACACTCTTAAAAATACTAATTCTAATTATTCTTCTGCTACTGTAACTGTTAATGCTACTGCACCTGTTTGCAATGTTGTTGGAGATCAAATTAAATATGGGGACAATAAATGGATAGGTTATGTTTACAAAACTACAAACCTCCCATCAACAGGTGATCCTGTAGATCCGAATCCTGAAACACCTACAACTCTTCCAATTTCAAACATGACCTATATAGGGCAGGTTGAAGAAAATAAACTATTTAACCGTGATGTTGTACAAGGAGCGGTTACGGGATTAAATCCGCAGTTATGCGAATCGCCAACAAATTACTTCTTTGTCCGTTATAAAATGAAGACCAAAGTTGATGTAACAGGCACTTACAATATTACCGTTGGAGGCGATGATTACTATCGTTTGTATTTAACTACAGCTTCTGGTACTACCAAAATAATTAATCAATGGTCTGGTGTAAATTATTCACAAAAGGCAGTAAATATGCAATTGACTGCTGGCGTTGAATATACTTTTGACTTGGAATATTATGAAAAAACAACCGATTCTAGAATACAGTTTTCAATGGGCTTAATAGCAGGAAATAATACTGCACCTTATGCTTTTGGAGATAATTTGTGGAAAGTTTACGGATTTACTACCGCAGATAGTGGAAATAATTTTACAATTCCACAAAACAGCTATGCTGGATATTATAGTGTTAATCCAGTAAACATTAATACTACAGACTCATTTGCTCTTGCAGAATCACCTTCCTTTAATCCTGCTATATCTGGTTGGCAAGGAGCACCTGTTCCTCAAGATTACTTTACTTTGGTTTATAAAAGACAAGGATTCCCTTGTGGAACCTATCAAATACAAATTACAAACTGCGATGATCAAGTGCAAATTTTCATTGATGATGAAAACGCTACCACTCCAGTTTACACTTCGCCAGGAAACATTAATGATAATGCGCCTGTAAACAACGCATTATCTAGTCCAAGAGTTTTAGGCAAAAACTCTAAAGTTGAAATTCGTCTAAAAGATTACAAACAAAGTGCAAGACTGAATTTGAATTTTATTAAAATTGAAACAGATTATAACGGAACAGGAACTCCTAATTCTAATAGCTCAATTATAATTAAATCTAATATTACATTAAATTCAGACCTCACAGTTTGTTCTTGCACAATAAATGATGTCGTTACATTAACAGTTCCACAAGACGTTACTTTAACGATTGATGAAAACATAACCATAGGAACAGGAGGAAAATTACTTATTCAATCTGGCGGGTCTTTTCTTCAAACAACAACAAGCAAAAACATGTTTACCGGAAGTATGGAAGCTTTTGAAATTCAAAGAAAAACTCAAATACGCCGTATGGATTTGACTTATTGGTCGACACCAGTAAACAATCCTAATTTTGCCATGAAGACTTTGTCTCCTGAAACTTTGTACGATAAATATTTTTATTGGTCTTCTGATTTCAAATGGGCAACCGATCTTTATGGAGGCATGATAATGAAGCCAACAAAAGGTTATAGCATAAGAGGACCACAATCTTTTGATACGGTCAACGCAGCTGAATTTACTGGAAAATTCTTTGGAACACCAAATAATGGAGATTTCACAGTTACAACAACTGCAGATAAATATCTTCTTATTGGAAATCCATATCCGTCTGCTATTGACGGCCAAAAATTTATTAGAGATAACGGAGATGTTGGACCATTGCTTTTCTGGACGCATGTTTCGCCTCCTAAAAAAGAAAATGGTAGCAATACTTACACATACAGCAGTCCTGATTATGCAATTTTAACCTTATTTGGAGCAACAAGAGCTACCACTGGAGGAGAAACCCCTACGGGATATATCGGAGTTGGTCAAGCGTTTATGATAAAACCTAAAGTAACATCACTTGTATTTACTAACGATCAACGTGTTAAAGCGCAAAACACACAGTTTTTTAAAACCACAGCAAAACAAAATGAAGGCGAAGTAAATCGTCTTTGGTTAAATTTAAGCAATAGTGAAGATGCTTTTAAACAATTATTAATTGGATATGCAGAAGGCGCAACAAATAGTTTTGATTTTAATTATGATGCGACAACATTGTCAAGCAATTCATATGTAGATTTTTACACTATCAACGAAACCAAAAAGTTAACTATCCAAGCAAGGGCTTTACCATTTGACAATACTGAAACAATTCCACTTGGCTATAAAGCAGTTGCCGAAAGTCAACTCACAATTTCAATTGATCACGCTGACGGATTCTTTAATACTCAGGCGGTTTATCTAGAAGACAAAACAACAGGTATTATAACTGACTTGCGCACTTCTAATTATACTTTTAAAACAGCTATTGGAACTTTTACAGATCGTTTTGTCCTTCGCTATACGAACAAAACATTAGGCACTGATGATTTTGAGAATTTAAAAGATGGAGTTTTAGTTTCTGTAAAATCAAAAGCAGTAAATGTAACTAGCGGAACTGAAAACATTAAAGAAGTACAAATCTATACCATTGGAGGTCAAATGCTTTATAATAAAACTAAAGTTGACACAAAAGAATTAGAGATTAAAAACTTATATTCTGGCAATCAAGTTTTGTTAGTAAAAGTGATTCTAGAAAATAACAGTGTAGTCACAAAGAAAATCATATATAACTAAAAACAAGAAACCCATCTTTACGATGGGTTTCTTGTTTTATTCTATTTAAACGAACTTAAATCCTTGCACACAATCAAAAACAAAATCTGTAACCAATTCCAAAACTTGGTTAATTTCTTCTTGCGAATTATAACTGTGAATACAAAAACGAAGACGTTCCTGTCCTTCTGGAACAATCGGAGAAAGAATAGAATGAACATCAAATGCTCTATCCTGAAGTTGCTGTGATAACTCGTTCACATTATTATTTCCTGGAATAATAAAATATAATATTCTGACGAAGCTTTTCAATAGCAGCTTTTTCTATTTCCAATTGCTGGTATGCAGTAAAAATTGTCGCAACAGTATGAGGAGACAAAGCAGTTGAATATATAAAACTTCGAGCAAAATTGACCAGATAATCTCTTAGCTCTATACTTCCTAAAATTGCCGCACCTTGACATCCCAAAGTTTTTCCAAAAGTTACAATTCTAGCAAAAATTTTATGATGCAACTTTAGATACTGACTTAAACCTTCTCCTTTTTCTCCAAAAACTCCCAAAGCATGAGCTTCATCAACAACCAAATAACAATTGTGTTTTTGAGCAAGCAGTACCAAATCTTCTAAATTTGGACTATCACCATCCATAGAAAAGACCGTTTCAGTTACAATGTAAATTATTCTATCTGGAAGTTTAAGAATATACTTTTCCAAATCTTCAAAATCATTGTGAGCAAAGGAATATGATTTTGCTTTAGACATTGCAATTCCATCTTTTATAGAAACATGACACAATTCATCATACAAAACAACATCGTTTTCTTGCGGTACAGTGCTAAAAAATCCCAAATTGGCATCATAACCCGAATTGAAAATTAAAGCTGATTCTACCTCATGAAATTGCGCCATAAAACTCTCTGCAATTTGATATAACGAATGGTTTCCTGTGGTCAATCTTGAGCCTGTAGCTCCGTTTTGAAAAATCTCATTTTCTAATAAATAAGCATGAGTATGCTTGTAAATAGTTTCTGATTTAGAAAATCCTATATAATCATTAGAAGAGAAATCAATCAGATTATTAAATACAGGCAATTTTCTAAACAGATTTTCTTGTTTACATCTTTCTATTTTACGTTTAAGATTTTCATGCAATTCCATAAAAACAAAGTTAGGTAATTCCTATTAGAATAAAATAAACGGCAGATTATAAGGAATCCGCCGTTTTTCTAAATTTAAATAGCACTTATAAAAGGCGATTGTCTAATGTAATTTGACTCGACCATTTCTTTTACCAAAAACTTCGAAATGTCCAACGCTGTAATTTTATCTCCCAAACAATCTTCGAGATTTACAGAGATTTCATTACTCTCATCAGAAAAAACAATTAGCGGAACACGAACTTGTGTCCAATCAATCTTACTGCTGCTTAAAAGATCATAAGTGAATTGTCGGTCTTTCTGGATTTCAGGAAAATTAGTTTTCATCCAGTCCGTCGCCATAATTGTTTTGAGGCTCTTTTTATCAAATGGGGTATCGATATTTAGTCCTGCTAAAAGCAAATATCTTTGAATTCCATATGCATCCATAGCATTCAAAACATTTTTTGTCGCCCCACTTGCCACCATCGGTTCTCCCATTCTCTGACCGATAGTATTTATTACAGCTTGACAATCTCCGAGTAATAAACTTACAGATTCCTCACTAAGAGCATCTCCCTTAATGATTTCTATTTTTGAATTTTGAATGGTAAAATTGTCCGGATTTCTTAATAGAAGCTTTACACTAAATCCGTTTTTCAATAACTGTTTTACAAGGTATTTTCCTGTTCTTCCACCGCCGCCAAGAACAGCAACTTGTGATATATTTTTCATATATATTCTTTATAAAATTTGACATAAAAAGTTATGTTTCATCATTCATGATGAAACAAAGTGCAAAAGCTTACTGAGCTTTTACAATTGATCAAATATTTTATAAAGAGATTTTGATACTTCAAAAGTAATAAAATAAAAAAAGCCAGACAATACTGTCTGGCTTTTCAGCTTATTTTGAAATTGTATTAATCAACTAATACAATTATCTTATTGTTTTTCATTTCGATTGTTCCTGACTTAATTCCTAAAGTATAAGTTTGGTCATTGACTCTCGTAAACTTATCAGCAGCCTCTTTAGAAAAACTGAAGCTTGGTGCTGCAATTTTAATTGTTCCCTCTTCTAAGATTGAAACAATTGGGGCGTGATGATTTAAAATCTGAAAGCTTCCATTAACTCCCGGTAAGCTAACTGATGTTACCTCTCCTGAAAATAATTTCGCTTCTGGTGATACTATTTCTAAAATCATGTCTTTTTTTAGTTAATAGTTGATGGTTGATGGTTGATGGTTGCTTTCTAACAACTTACAACTCACAACTGACAACCAAATTATTATGCTTCAGCTAACATTTTCTCTCCAGCTTCGATTGCGTCTTGAATAGAACCTTTCAAGTTGAAAGCTGCTTCTGGAAGGTGATCTAACTCACCGTCGATGATCATGTTAAATCCTTTGATAGTATCTTTAATATCAACCAATACACCTGGGATACCTGTAAATTGTTCTGCTACGTGGAATGGCTGAGACAAGAAACGTTGTACACGACGTGCTCTTGCTACTGCAAGTTTATCTTCTTCAGATAACTCTTCCATACCAAGGATCGCGATGATATCTTGCAATTGTTTGTATTTTTGAAGAATTTCTTTTACTCTTTGTGCGCAGTTGTAGTGCTCATCTCCTAAGATATGTGGAGTTAAAATTCTTGAAGTAGAATCTAACGGGTCAACCGCAGGATAGATACCTAACTCAGCAATTTTACGAGACAATACAGTTGTTGCATCTAAGTGCGCGAAAGTTGTAGCTGGCGCAGGGTCAGTTAAGTCATCCGCAGGAACGTAAACCGCTTGTACAGATGTAATAGATCCTTTGTTTGTAGATGTAATACGTTCTTGCATTGCACCCATCTCAGTTGCTAATGTTGGTTGGTAACCTACCGCAGATGGCATACGTCCTAAAAGTGCCGATACCTCAGAACCTGCTTGTGTAAAACGGAAGATATTATCAACGAAGAATAATACATCTTTTCCTTGGTCTGATCCAGCTCCATCACGGAAATACTCAGCGATAGATAATCCTGAAAGTGCCACACGTGCACGAGCTCCAGGTGGCTCATTCATTTGTCCGAAAACGAAAGTAGCTTTAGACTCTCTCATTCCTGGCATATCTACTTTAGATAAATCCCATCCTCCATTTTCCATAGAGTGCATGAAATCTTCACCGTATTTAATAATTCCTGACTCTAACATCTCACGAAGCAAGTCATTTCCTTCACGTGTTCTTTCACCTACTCCAGCGAATACTGAAAGTCCACCGTGACCTTTTGCGATATTGTTGATCAACTCCTGAATCAATACTGTTTTACCTACTCCAGCACCACCGAACAATCCAATTTTACCTCCTTTTGCGTAAGGCTCGATCAAATCGATTACTTTGATACCTGTAAATAAAACTTCAGACGAAGTTGATAAATCTTCAAATTTTGGTGCTGGTCTGTGGATTGGTAAACCATTCTCTCCAGATTTTGGCAAATCACCTAAACCGTCAATTGCATCTCCAACAACATTAAATAATCTTCCATATACGTCTGGACCGATTGGCATTTGGATTGGACTTCCTGTTCCAACTACCTCATATCCTCTAGACAAACCGTCTGTAGAGTCCATAGAGATTGTACGAACAGTGTTTTCTCCAATGTGAGATTGTACTTCTAGAACTAAGATAGTTCCGTCTTTTTTAGTGACTTCTAGTGAATCATAAATTTTTGGAAGTTCAACATCTTTACCGTTGAAAACTACGTCAACTACTGGTCCAATGATTTGAGCAACTTTTCCTATTACTTTTGACATTACTTATGTATTTATTAAATAGCTATTTAGGTTTATCGAAAATACCTCTTTTTTCAGAGCGCAAAGATAATTTTTTAAAATATAAAATCAATTTTTTTTTCATAAAAAATAGCATGATTTTGTTTGATTCATAAAACTTGCTTAAAAAATAACTAAAACGGCATTTTTTTAATAAAAGAAAAAACCGCTGCATTCTTAAAAATGAGCGGTTTTTAAAACTAAAAAAATGTTTTTTATGGAAGCGTTGCTGGATATTGAATTGGGTATTGCGCCAAATCAACATGACGAAGCGTTGAACCATACTTTTCATTTATTGCATCAATAAAGATATTTGCAATTAACCCATAACCTCTTGCGCTTGGATGAACACCATCAAGAGAAAAAGCTCCACCAGTTGCAAAAGAAGAACTCATTGTGAAATTTCCAAATCTAATTCCTCCATTAGCCAATTGTGACATAGTGGCTCTTGTATCTACAAATGCAAGACCTTTTTCTTTCGCAACAGTTTCAATTGTCACATTATATGCATCTGTCGCTTTTTTAATCTCTGCAATTTCCGTTGGAATTAACACATGCTTATCCTGCAAAGGATAAGATATTCCAAATGCATTTAACGGAGCTGGAGGTGCAATACCAATTCCAGAATTGGCGGCTGTCGGCGCAGTACCAATATCTGCTCTTGTAGTCAACACCAACAAATCAGTTGCTTTAGCTTGTCTAGCTTGCCCAAAAACAGCTCCATAAAAGGCTGCATTCTGTGCCCCTAATGTCGGAGTAAATGCTGCAGTTAATTGCGCAGACAAATTTGTCAGGGTTTCATCTTTTATCAATAAAGGGCTTGCGCCAGTTTCAGAAAGCAAATTAATTCTGTCTCCAGCATTAAAAGCCGTCAACGCTTGTTTTAATGGGCCATACAATTGTGCATTAAGAGCTTTTATTGTAGCCACACCCACAGCTTCATTATTTTTTCCTATTACTTTGGCTGTAAGCGGATTGTAAGGAACTGTCGTAAAGTGAGGCAAAGTAGTAATATATGGCAGATTTGCAACAACACCTTTTGCTCCTTTTGCTGTTAAAGCAGTTGCCAAATTAGTATATACATTAGCAAAAACTGCTGGATCTGTAATATCACTTGCCCCATAAGTGGCAGGATTCGGATTTCCTGTCTGATCTTTTCCAGTTCCACCAGACGTTGCATATCCCAAAACATCATTACCACCAATAAATAAAGAAAAGAAAGTTGGATCTTGTGCGACAGCATCACCTAAAACTGTAGCAGTACCTGTACTCGAAAACCTTGCATAATATGGATTTGCCAAACCTGCTGCTACACCAGCAACGTTACCGTAGCCTGCCGCTAACAAATGATAACTTTTGGCACCAGGAACACCTAAATTATTAAATGCTCCTGTAAGATGAGCCGTAACTTCTGTAGTTGGCTTTCCTACTACATTTACAGGAGTTTGGGTTGGCCCATCAAAGTACAAACGAGTTCCCGCTATTACATTTCCCCCCAAAAGTAAGCCTCCAATATTATCATTCATTAGCGGCTGCGTAAAAGCTCCGCCGCCTGCAGCTACAAATTGCTGCGCCAAAATATTCGGATATGAATTCTCCTGCCCTTTCTTAAACAAAGCATTATCGCTATAACCTGCCGCAAAAGAATCTCCAAGCGCCACATACTTTGTAAAAACCGCAGATCCAGGAGTTACAGGAACTTCTTCTGGAGCATTATTATCGTCATTGTTACAAGCTGCCATAAAGGTTAATGAAACCAGCAACAGCATTTTTATATTTTTTTTCATGTTAGTACTTTTTAAATTATTACCTCTTCATTTTTCAAATAGTTCCAAAGAAGAAACTATTCCAAATTCACATAAATAATTACTATTACGGATTAATTGTCCATGAAGCAAACCACATTTGACCAATCATACCTGCTCCAATAACCTGAAGATAATCTGACCCGAAAAGATTTGTTGCTCCAACCTTAATAACTGATTTCCATTTTGGAATAGCATAATTCACTTGAGCATCCAAAACTGTATTTTCAGGAATCATACCATCTCCAAAAGAAGACTCCCATAAGTACTCAGAATTCCATCTCACATTAACATTGAAACCTAAATTTTTAATCACTTTTGCATTTCCTAAAGAAGCTTTGATTCTATGTTTTGGAGTATTGAACCCAGCAACGAAATCTGGATCATCTGCCTGATTGAAGTCAAACTGAGCATAATTATAATTCACACCTACTTCAAAATCTTTATACACTTTTTTAGACAATCCAGCACCAAAACCAAAAGAAGAGATTCGGGCAGTTGTATTGGTATAAACCTGATACACTCTTCTATCGCCAAAAGCAAGTGCTTGATAAGTTTGCTGTACAGCAGGATTTGCTGGATCTGTACCTACGGTTCCATAATAAGGAGAAATAACTCTAGCCGTATTCATGAAATCATTATAAATATTATAGTAAGCATTCAAATCTACAGACAAGTCATTCTGAACCACTGTACGATATCCAGCTTCAAAAGCTTGAACTTGTTCTGGCTTTACCAAACCAATATCTGCCACTTGAAGATCTCCAGGATTAGCAGATGCTGCAAAAGCTTGAACAGAAGCTACTGTATAAGCATTATGATAAGCATTTTGCCCTGACATTCCAATCGTTGCTGGCTGTCCTGCCGCTTGTCCTGCCGCACTTACATTTACTGTTTCCTGAAAACGGTCTAAGTTCTCTGGAGCCGAACCGATTAACGCAAATGGCCCTAAATCTAAACCAATATATTGATCTTGTGTAGTTGGGTTACGAAAACCTGTTTGATAAGACAATCTGAAGTTATGATTTTTTGATGCTCCAGCAGAATACACAAATGAAATTCTTGGCGAAATATTTCCATCAAAATTCTGACTCTTATCATAACGTAAAGATCCTGTAAACTTCAATCTGTCGTCTAAGAATTTTTTCTGCAATTGAGCATAAGCTCCATATTCTTTATATTCGATCGGACCATCATAATCTGTAAAAATAGTCCCTTCAGAATCCATTACATATTTTCTCCACGAACCTCCGACTTGAACTTCGGCCCATTTAATAATATCTCTAAAATTATAGTTCACATCTGAGTGATATAATTTTGAATGATCAATAAACTTAGCTCCCTGTGTTAAATCTGGATTTTGTATTACAGTTGACAAAGCACTATTAAACTGCGCACTGCCTGGCTCGAATCTTGGAGAACCTGTTGGCTTTGGAATAAATGATATTTGCGCAGGCAAAACATTATAATCAGCAAAGTTTCTTGCAATCTGAGCAGACTCATTTGCATTGGTTCCCATAACTGCACCTGCATACTGATACGCTGTAGCATAATTTGTAAACCATTCTTGATCTGATTTTGCTGCACGGTTAACATTCCAAGCCGCAAATCTCATATCATAAGAATTTCCAGCATCTTCGCTTGTAAAATATATTCTACCAAAAAAGTTTTTTCCTTTTACCTCAAACTTTCCTTGCTGCATTAAGAAATCTTTCAAAGCATATCTATTTGCTCCTTGATAGATTGTACTTCCAGTACCAATTTTATATTGAAGTATAAATTCTGTATCATCTGCCCAAGGCTTAATATGAGCGCTAAAATCAGCTTTCATACTTTGAACCTTATTATCGGTTAAGTCTTGCTCGCGATATCCTGTTCTGCTAACTTGGCCTACATTTGGAATAAAAGTAGTCACCTCGTCACCATAAATATTCAAACCGTCATAATTCTGATTCATTGCATGCCCAACAGATCCTCCTGTCATACTTCTAGCATCATTTGCAATCCACTCAGAAGCCTCCATGTAAGTGAAATTAGCTTTCATTGCAAAATGTTTCGTAAAAGCTTTTGCCGCTCTAATTCCAAAATCATTATAATCATTTGTTCCTGCAGCATCTTGGCTTGTTTGTCCATATTTGTAGTAAACACTTATTCCTTCATTTGTAAAAGGGCTTTTACTTGTCATAAACATGATTCCATTGAAAGCATTTGCACCATAAAGGGCTGAAGACGCACCAGGTAAAAGCTCCACACTAGCAACGTCAATATCTGACACTCCAATAAGATTTCCTAAAACGAAGTTCAATGCCGGAGACGAGTTATCCATTCCATCTACCAACTGCATGAAACGGGTATTGGCCACTGTAGCAAAACCACGAGTATTTATAGATTTAAAAGAAATACTACTTGTATTAAAGTTTACCTCTTTCAAATTCTCTAAACCATCATAAAAAGTTGGAGCTGTTGTATTTTTTATTTCCTGAAGTCCCATACGCTCAATTGTAACAGGAGATTCAATTACCCTTTCTGGCGTCCTTGAAGCAGAAACCACGATTTCATCCAATTTCGTTTCTTCATCCTTAAGCACCACAATCAATTTTTGATTTGCCGCTGTCACATTAATCGTTTTTGACTCAAACCCGATAGCTGAAACTTTAACAGAAAAAGGGAGTTTGGTATTTGTTGTCAATTTAAATGTCCCGTCGAAATCAGTGGACGCGCCACTATTATCACCGACCACAACAACATTGGCACCAGGAATAGATTGCTTGTTACTATCAGTAACCGAACCTGTGATTGTATTCTGCGCAAAGGATACTCCGCTGAATAACAACATAATTAGCAAATAGACTCTCATTAGGGTTAGTTTTATTGTTAGTATATATAGCCAAAATACATAAATATTTTAATATATATAAAAATATGTTAAATAAAATTGATATTTATCACACTTTTGCATAATATTTTAACTATTCACTAATTCATTTTATTAAAATAAAAACAAATAAAACCTACAGAAAAATCAGTTTACTATGCATACATATAAATTTTTATCAAAAAACTGAAAAATTCACAAAAATACATGTCTTCAAAAAAATTTTTGACAATAAAAAAAAGCGAGACCTAAATCTCGCTTTTTTAACATATTTAATATTTTAAAATAGAATCTATTCTACCGTAACCGACTTCGCTAAGTTACGAGGCTGGTCAACATTACAACCTCTCATAACAGCTATGTAATAAGAAAGTAATTGCAATGGAATTGTTGTAACCAATGGTGATAATGCATCTGAAGTTTCTGGAATTTCAATTACATAATCTGCCAATTCGCGAACTTGAATATCTCCTTTTGTAACTACAGCAATAATTTTACCGCTTCTTGATTTGATCTCCTGAATATTACTTACAATTTTATCGTAATGCCCTTGCTTTGGAGCAATAACAATAACAGGCATAAACTCATCAATTAAAGCAATCGGACCGTGTTTCATTTCGGCAGCCGGATAACCTTCTGCATGAATATATGAAATCTCTTTTAATTTCAAGGCACCTTCTAAAGCTACAGGAAAATTATATCCCCTACCTAAATAAAGGCAGTTTGGCGAATCTTTAAAGGCAGCAGCAATTTCTTTCGCCTTATCATTTGTTTCTAGCGCTTCAGAAACTTTATCTGGAATGATTTCCAATTCTTGGAGATAAGTATGGAAATCAGTATTTGACAACGTTCCTTTTGCTTTTCCTAAACGTAAAGCAATCATCGTTAGAACTGTAATCTGAGTAGTAAATGCTTTTGTAGAAGCCACTCCAATTTCTGGTCCTGCGTGTGTATAAGCACCAGCATGGCTTTCTCTAGAAATAGAAGAACCCACTACGTTGCAAACTCCAAACACAAAAGCTCCGTTTTCTTTAGCTAATTTAATAGCAGCCATAGTATCTGCAGTTTCACCAGATTGTGAAATTGCAATAACTACGTCATCTTTATTGATAATTGGGTTTCTGTATCTAAACTCAGAAGCATATTCAACCTCTACAGGAATACGTGTAAATTCCTCAAAGATATATTCTGCCACTAAACCTGCATGCCATGAAGTTCCGCACGCTACGATTAGAATACGTTTTGCATTTAAGAATTTCTCCAGATTATCTTCAACCCCAGCCATCTGAACAATTCCTTCATTTGCATGAAGTCTTCCTCTGTAGGTATCTTTAATTACACTTGGCTGCTCGTAGATTTCCTTAAGCATGAAATGATCATACCCTCCTTTTTCAATCTGCTCCAAGTTCATTTGAAGTTCTTGAATATACGGATCTACTAAAGAGTCATCTTGGATTTTTCTGATTTTAATTGGCTTATGCAATCTGATATTAGCCATTTCGCCATCTTCTAAATAAACTGCATTAGAAGTATATTCAATAAATGGTGAAGCATCAGAAGCAACAAAATATTCTCCTTCTCCAACTCCAATTGCCAACGGACTTCCTAATCTTGCCGCTACAAGTTCGTTTGGATTCTTTTTATCAAAAACAGCAATTGCATACGCACCAACAACTTGGTTTAATGCAATCTGAACCGCTTTACCTAATTTAATATTTTCTTTCTTTTGAACCTCTTCTATTAAATTAACTAAAACTTCAGTATCCGTATCCGATTTAAAAGTATAACCTCTTTTGATAAGCTCCTCTTTCAAAGGTGCATAATTCTCAATAATTCCATTATGGATGATTGCCAAATCTCCAGAATTAGAAAGATGGGGATGAGAATTCACATCATTAGGAACCCCGTGAGTTGCCCAACGCGTGTGTCCAATTCCAATAGTTCCGTTTGTTGTAAAACCTTCATTGGCTTTAGCTTCAAGATCGGAAACCTTTCCTTTTGTTTTGCAAACTTTAATGCCCGACTCTTCGTCATATAGCATAACACCGGCACTGTCATATCCTCTGTACTCAAGACGCTTCAAGCCCTTAATTACAATTGGATATGCGTCTCTATGACCGATATATCCAACAATTCCACACATATATATTTATTAATTTGGTTTCGTGTAGTATACTTCAAGTTTCAATCTTTTATCTTCTGGAATAGATGCTTTTCCTCCATATAAAATTGTACCCAAAGGATTTAGAAGTGATGTTCTTGGCACTGCCGCCATGATATCATTTTTATTCTTCAACGCATTAAACGCAATTGTTGTCGGGCTTTGGGAAACCACCAGTCCTAAATCAACATTTTTAGCCGTCGCATCTTTAATCAAGTTACGAATATGGCTTGTAATTCTAATTTTATAACTTTTACCTCTTTTATCAGAACCTAGACTAATTAGCCCTCCATATGCAGATACTGCATCTGTAGAATAGTCTGCCAAAATAGCATTATTTGTCAAATCATACAGATACACTCTATTTGGCTCCTCTGTACCGGCCATTTTATCAGCATCAATATAAAAAACCAAATTAGCCTCATTAACCTTCCAATACTTAACAGCAGAGTTGCTTCTAAGCTCATCTAATTGATCAGGAACTCCATTTGCCCCACTTACTGGCTCACCTTTAGAATTATAACTCAATACATCCGTCGGATTAAAAAGCCTTACAACAGCCAAAGATCCTTGACCTCCTTTTAAATAAAGCTTTTCATCCCCTTCTGTTTTGTTTACATTTGTAGTTATAGCATTTTGATAATCTGGATTTCTGGAATCTTGAAGAAAATTAGCAGTACTTGTAGCAGTTCCTTTCAAATTCAGAAGAATTTGTTTATCTTCTGTAGCATTTTCATCATCTGTCGTGGAACTTGTTTTGGCTTTATACTTAATTGTAATAACTCCTTGAGCAAAATCCATTAATGCCATATTACTGGGACTAGACCCAGATCTTTCAACATTAAAATACAAACCTCTAAAGTATTCCTGAAAAACATCTTCAGCCGCAAGTTTTGAAGCGTCAGCGTTTAATATTCTATCTTGAAAAAACTGCTTATTTAAATACAAACGCATTTCAGGCTTCTTTCTCTCAACTGTCTCTTTTTTAGTATCAGGATCTATTGTTTTATTTACAATTTCTTTAGCATCAAAAAAGAATTCATCATTTTGCAAAACATCCCCATCATTTAACCTTACACCTTTTTTTTCATTAAAAAAATCTGTATTCTGATCTGTATAGTAAAACTGTGGCACTTGACTACCATTACTAAGATAACTATTTCTCATCTGGATTCCAGACTCATAGACACTTAACTTAATTTTACCATTTTTATCTCCATAAATAGAATCTAACTCGTACGTTGTATTTCCTTCTGAATCTGTTGCGGTTGCATGACTGAAATAAGGAATTTCAAGCACAACACTCTCAATTACCGGAGAATCTCCAACTTTTAAAGGATAACTTGCAAGTCCTACCTGAGTTACAAAATTTGCAGTTGTAGTTCCAAAAAGCGGATTATCAAAAATACCAAGGGCATTTGGCGTCATGGTACTCGACTGAATAGGAGTAACTTCTTGATTAAAAGCTAAAACATCATATTTTTCGGATTCAAGTCCAAAGTGATCATCTCCAACCAAACCATCACCAATCGCATTAAAATCTTTATCGCAAGAATATAGAAAAACAGCCATTACAGCCAAAAGAGATTTCTTAAAAAAAGAAGTTTTATACATGTCTAATAATAAAATTAAAATTTAAAGTCCAAATGTTCTGTAGAAATTTGTATAAGCGTCAGCAAATCCATCTTTCCCGGCGAAAGGTAAAAAAGGTTTTCCTGAAGATTCTATAAATTTTGTTAAACTTGGAGAAACATTTTCTGATGCAATAATTACACCGTCAGAATGTAAGATGCTAGCTTTTAAAACATTCTCGTAATTTGGAGTTTCTAAATCTGATACAGCTTCATGAGGAACACCGTCAAATTTAACTTTATTGATCATTTCTAAATCTAAATTTTCATCAAACGATTGTCCGTAAACAGAAGTGATGATTTTAGTTTCAGAAAACAATGCTTCATGTTTATAATAATGCTTCATATAAATTGGCAACATTGCTGCAAGCCAGCCATGAACATGTATAATATCTGGAACCCAGTTCAATTTTTTAACCGTCTCTACAACACCTTTTGCAAAGAAAATGGCTCTTTCGTCATTATCAGGATACAAATCACCTTCTTCGTCAGTAAAAGTAGCTTTGCGTTTGAAATATTCATCATTATCAATAAAATAGACCTGGATTCTTTCTTTTGGAATCGATGCTACTTTAATAATCAATGGCATGTCTAAGTCATTCACTACCAAATTCATCCCTGAAAGTCTAATCACTTCATGCAATTGGTGTCTTCTCTCATTGATATTCCCATATCTTGGCATGAAAATTCTTATCTGACCGCCTTGGTCATTAATCATTTTCGGAACGTCATAAGACATTAAAGAAACCTCATTTTCAGCCAAATAAGGCACGACTTCAGATGATACGTATAATATCCTCTTATCTTTCATAATAGTATTTTACTTAATTTTGGTAATAAAAACGTCGCAAAATTACAAAATTTTATGCAGTTTATAACTAATATATTATGTTTGCACTAAATTTTAATAATACCTCAATGCATATTTTCTACAGTAAAGCAGCGTTGATAGCCTATCTTAAAACTATCAAAACCGCAAATTCAACTATCGGATTTGTACCAACAATGGGCGCTTTACACCAAGGACATTTGGCTTTAATGCAACGTTCGCTAAAAGAAAACGACGACACAGTAGTGAGCATTTTTGTCAATCCAACACAGTTTAACAACCCGGAAGATTTAGCAAAATATCCTAGGACACTAGAAGAAGATGTTAAGAAAATGCGTACATTAAGTGACAAAATCATTTTATACGCTCCTTCTGTTGATGATATTTATGAAGGAAATACCGTTTCGCAGACTTTCGATTTTGACGGATTAGAAAACCAGATGGAAGGAAAATTCAGACCTGGTCATTTCAATGGGGTGGGAACAATCGTGAAAAGACTTTTTGAAATTGTAACCCCAACAAATGCTTATTTTGGAGAAAAAGATTTTCAGCAACTTCAAATTGTTAAAAAATTAGTCGAAAAAACAGGATTACCGGTAAACATTGTGGGATGTCCTATTTTTAGAGAAGAAAATGAGCTGGCAATGAGTTCACGTAATGAACGTTTAACATCTCAGGAAAGAAAAGACGCTTCAATTATCTACAAAACCTTGACTGAAGCAAAAGAGATTTTTCAAAATAATAGCCCGCAAGAAACAATAGAATTTGTAGAAAATTCTTTCAAAGGCAACAAAGAATTTGAACTGGAATATTTTGTTATTGCTGACGAATCTACACTTTTACCTATTAATCAAAAAGAGAATGACAAAAAATATCGCGCATTTATAGCGGTATTTGTTAATTCTATAAGACTGATAGACACCATTTCATTAAATTAATCTAACTTTGCATCATGCAAATTCAAGTTATAAAATCAAAAATTCATCGTGTTAAAGTAACTGGAGCCGATTTAAATTATATTGGCAGCATTACTATTGATGAAACGCTACTAGAAGCTTCAAATATTATTGAAGGCGAAAAAGTATCTATTGTTAACATTAATAATGGCGAACGTTTTGAAACTTACGCTATTAAGGGTGAGAAAAATTCAGGCGAAATCACTTTGAATGGTCCAGCTGCAAGAAAAGTTCAGAAAGATGACATCATCATTATCATTTCTTACGCAACATTGGACTTTGAAGAAGCGAAAACCTTCAAACCGTGGATTATTTTCCCTAATGAAAATGACAATTCTTTAACCTAAACCAATTCTTTCTTTTTAAGAATTTACTTTCTTTGTCAAAAGCTATTTTTGCACAAGGTATTCTTCTTTTGTCTCAATCCAAAAAAGATTCTGACGCTAAAACACTGTGCTTCAATTTTTACCCCATTTAAGAAAGAAGCAAATAAAATAGTATATTGCTACACTATTTTCCAATACTTTTTAATTTACTGAAATGCCACAAATCATGAAAAAAGTTTACCTACTGACACTTTTGATTTCGTTCTCGTCGTTTGCCCAAAAAACGTTCGATAATATTAAATCAGAAAAACTGGGAGAAGAACGTAGAATTACGATTGGACTTCCTGCTTCTTATGAAGCAAACAAAGACAAAAAATATCCTGTTCTTTATTTATTGGATGGAGATTACTTATTTGATCCATTTTCTGGAGCCGTAAGTTATGGAACTTATTGGGATGATATTCCAGAAATGATTATCATCGGAATTCATCAAAACAAAGATGAAGAACGCTACGATGACACAACAATTGATCAAAATGAAGGTCTTCCTTTTGAAAAAGGAGCAAAATTTTTCGAATTCATTGGAGCAGAATTAATTCCATACATTGAAAAAAAATACCGCACCTCACCTTTCAGACTAATTGCTGGTCATGATGTAACGGCAAGTTTTGCTAATTTTTATTTGTACAAAGAAATTCCGCTTTTTAATGCCTACATCTGTCTAAGCCCAGAACTTGCCCCAAAAATGGAAGTGCGTATTGCTGAGAAGTTTGCCAAAATAAAAAGCCCAATTTTCTATTATCTTTCTGCTGGAGAAGGTGATATTAAGAAAATTAAAGAACCGATAGATAAATTAAACAGCAATATTAAAATTGCCAATAATCCGTTAGTGAATTATAAATACGATGTATTCAAAGGTGCAACACATTATACAGAAGTTTTGCATTCTATACCAAGTGCATTGTACCAGATTTTTGAAGTATACAGACCTATAAATTCTGCCGAATACAACGACAAAATTGCGGTTCTTCAAACAGGTTATGCAGAATATTTAGAAAAAAAATATGCAACAATGTCTGAAGTTTTAGGAGTTCAAATTCCAGTTCGAATGAGCGATTTTAAAGTAATGGAAAATCTTATTTTAAAGAGAAACGCTTATGATGAATTGGGAAAAATGGCTGAAATTGGAAATGTAAATTATCCAAAAGCCATGTTAGGAGAATATGAATTAGGTTTGATGTACGAAAAAATGGGTGATCCTAAACATGCTTCAAAAAAATACCAAAACGCTTCGCAAATGGAGCCAATTGGAGATTTGAACAAAGACTTGATGTATGAGAAAATTGACGAAATGAATACACTTGCTAAAAAAAGTAAATAATGTCAAAAGTTAAAACTTCCTTTTTCTGCCAAAACTGCGGAACCCAATATGCCAAATGGCAAGGGCAATGCAACGCGTGCAAAGAATGGAATACGATTGCCGAAGAAATTATCCAGAAACAGGATAAAGTAGCTTGGAAAAGCGAGCCTGCTCCAACAAGCAAAGCACCAAAGCCTTTAAAAATTAACGAAATTGATTCCACACAGGAAGTCCGCATGGACACAACCGACAGCGAATTGAATCGTGTTTTGGGCGGCGGACTTGTTCCTGGATCTTTAACACTTTTAGGTGGTGAACCCGGCATCGGAAAAAGTACACTTTTGCTTCAAGTTTCGTTAAAACTACCTTATAAGACATTATACGTTTCTGGAGAAGAAAGCCAGAAACAGATAAAAATGCGTGCAGAAAGAATTACGCCAAACAGCGACAACTGCTATATTCTTACTGAAACCAAAACGCAAAACATCTTCAAACAGATTGAAACCATTGAGCCTGAAGTAGTCATTATCGACTCGATTCAGACCTTACATACCGATTATATCGAATCTACAGCGGGAAGCATTTCCCAGATTCGCGAAACCACGGCAGAGTTGATCAAATTTGCTAAAGAAAGCAACATTCCAGTAATTTTAATTGGCCATATTACCAAAGACGGAAATATCGCAGGGCCAAAAATCTTGGAACATATGGTAGATACCGTTCTTCAATTTGAAGGCGATCGAAATCATATTTATAGAATTTTACGTTCGCTCAAAAACCGTTTTGGTTCAACTTCTGAACTTGGAATATACGAAATGCTCGGAAGCGGTTTAAGAGAAGTAAACAATCCTTCTGAAATTCTCATTTCCCATAAAGACGAAGAACTTTCGGGAACTGCAATTGCAACAACTCTAGAAGGCATGCGACCTTTGATGATTGAAATACAATCTTTGGTTAGCACCGCAGTTTACGGAACTCCTCAGCGAAGCACAACAGGCTATAACGCAAAAAGACTAAACATGATTCTCGCTGTTTTAGAAAAAAGAGCTGGATTCTGTTTAGGCGCAAAAGATGTTTTCCTGAATGTTACCGGAGGAATTTCTGTTGATGATCCTGCCATTGACTTGGCCGTTGTTGCCGCAATTTTATCTTCTAACGAAGACATTCCGGTTGGAAAAGGTTTCTGTTTTGCTGGCGAAGTTGGTTTATCTGGTGAAATCCGTCCTGTAAATCGTGTGGATCAGCGCATTCAGGAAGCCGAAAAATTAGGTTTCGATACTATCTTTGTTTCTAAATACAATAAAATAGCTTTAAAGAATACGGGAATTAAAATTGAACTTGTTGCAAAAATTGAAGATGTTGCCAGCATTCTTTTTGGCTGATTTCAAATACCTTTCCTTCTATGAATTTTCCAAAACAAAAAATATACAAGGCATTAAAAATACTAGGAATAGTAATTTTAGTGCTTTGCATTGGACTGTATTATTTTCGTAATTCACTTTTAAAACAGGCCATTGCAAAAGTTACCCACAAAATGGCTGTTCAATACAACAGTAATTTTTCTGTAGAATCAGCTTCTTTTGATGGTTTATCGACCATAAAATTGACAGATGTTGTTCTGGCTCCAATAAATGCAGATACTCTTGTCAAAATAAAAAATGTTGAAACCAGCATCAGTTTAAGCAATTTATTAATTGGAGATGTTCAGGTTGGGACTTTAAAAGTCGACAATGGCTATATTCAATTAGTAAAAAAAGGCAAAAAAAGAAACTTTGATGCTTTCTTAAAAAGAGACCGCGAAGAAACAGAATCTAACGAAAAACGCAAATATGCTTCGTTTGCTTATAGAATCATTTCTAAAGTCTTAAACTTGGTTCCAACTGATATGGATTTGAAAAACTTCAAATTCAAAATCGATGACAACGGAAAACAAACCAATATTGATGTAGATAAACTAGTTTTAAGCAATAAACAACTCGAAACCAATCTTCATGTTCAAGCAAAAGATTTTGATCAACGTTGGAATATTAAAGGTTTTGCAGACCCGAGAAATAAAAAAGCAGATATTCGCTTTTTCAATTTGGACACAGGAGCTATTCGTGTTCCGTATTTGGATCAGCGTTATAACTTAAAAGCAAGTTTTGATTCTATTCGATTGAATGTTCAAAACATTGATAAAAGCGGAAGCGAATTGCATATTGATGGCTACACCTCAATTGCCAATCTTAAAATCAATCATCCAAAAATTGCCAGCAAAGATGTTATAATAAAAAATGCCCGTTTTGATTATCGCTTCTTATTGGGAGACAGTTTCATTTCGATTGACAGTACTTCGGCCATGCAGTTGAACAAAATCAAAGTTCGTCCTTATATTTCTTATGATACTGAAAAAGATACCATTTATACGTTGAAAGTAAACATTCCGAAAATGAAGGCACAGGATTTTATCGTTTCGCTGCCTGACGGATTATTTACACATTTTCAGGGAATGCAAGCAACTGGAAATTTCGATTACAAATTGGATTTCAAATTCAACAAAAATAAACCAAACGCACTTGTTTTTGACAGTAAGCTGAACAAAGAAGATTTACGAATTACCAAATATGGCGAAGCCGATTTAAATAAACTAAATGGCGAATTTGTCTATCGTGCCATTATTCAAAACGTATTACAAAGACCTATTTTGGTTGGAAATGCTAATCCGAATTATACGCCTTTGGATCAGATTTCTCCTTATTTAAGAAAATGTGTTTTAACGACAGAAGACCCTTCTTTCTTTTCACATCGCGGATTCATTAACGAAGCTTTCAAACAGTCGATTCTGAAAAACATCAGAACGAAGAAATTCTCTCGTGGAGCCAGCACGATTAGTATGCAGTTGATTAAAAATGTTTTCTTGACTAGAGAAAAAACGCTTTCGCGAAAGCTTGAAGAAATTCTTTTGGTTTATATTTTGGAAAACAACCGAATTGTAAGCAAGGAAAGAATGCTGGAAGTATATTTCAATATTATCGAATGGGGACCAAATGTGTACGGAATTGGAGAAGCGAGTCATTTCTATTTCCAAAAAAGCCCAGCTGACTTAAATGTGGATGAATGTTTGTATTTGGCAACGATTATTCCGAAACCAAGAAAATTCATGTATCAATTTAATGATGAAGGAAACTTAAAAGATTACGCCATTAAAAACCAGAAATTCTTGAAGAATTTGATGTTTAGAAGAGGACTTTTAGTTCCTGAAGATACCATTGGGATTTTACCTGTTTACATTTCTGGAAATGCTCGTTCGTTAATCAAAATAAAAGTTCCAGATTCGACAGCAATCAAAGCAGATTCTTTGGCTGTTGATGATGAGTTTGATTTATAGTTACTTCATAATTTAACCGCAAGGTTCGCAAAGATTTACGCTAAGGTCGCAATGTTTTAATTAAGATTGTAAAATAAAAGCACACAAAGATTTCTTTTAATAGGATTAAAAAATCTTTGTGTGCTTTGCGTAAATCTTTGCGAACCTTGCGGTTAAATTTAAGGAGCAGGATCTGGAATCATAGCCTGAACCGCATCAATTTCTGCTAAGATTTGCTTAGAAAGCGTAACATCAATTGTATCGATATTTTCTTTTAATTGTTCTAAAGTTGTAGCTCCGATAATAGCACTTGTCAAGAATGGCTGCTGCAATACAAATCCCATCGCCAATTGCGTTAACGTTAAACCATGTTTTTTCGCGATTTCCTGATACAATTTAGTCGCTTCGGTACATTGATCACTATTGTAACGTTTGTATTGCGGAAAGAGGTTAATTCTCGCTTTCGGATGACTTTCTCCAGTCAAGAATTTTCCAGTCAAAACTCCGAAGGCCAAAGGAGAATATCCTAACAATCCAACATTTTCATATTTTGAAACTTCTGCCGAATTCACTTCAAATAAACGATTCAATAAAGAATACGGATTCTGAACGGTTTTAATTCTTGGCAGATTGTTGTATTTGCTTTCTTCCAGAAGACGCATCATTCCCCAAGCATTTTCATTAGAAACTCCAATGTGTTTGATTTTACCTTCTTTGATTAATACGTCAAAAGTTTCCAAAATTTCTCTGAAATTATCTTCCCAAACATCATCGTGTCCGTGAAAAGCGCGTATTCCAAAATTATTCGTTTTTCTTTCCGGCCAATGCATTTGATACAAATCGATATAATCTGTCTGAAGTCGTTTTAAACTGTTTTCAACCGCATATTTAATGCTTGCTGGCGAAAAATCCAGTTTCTCGCGCATATATCCAAAATTCGGATTTGGTCCAGCAATTTTAGAAGCCAAAATCACTTTATCGCGATTTCCAGATTTTTTAAACCAAGTTCCAATAATTTTTTCAGTGCTTCCGTAAGTTGCTTCACTCGCTGGAACCGAATACATTTCGGCTGTGTCAAAGAAATTAACCCCTCTTTCAAGAGCATAATCCATTTGTTCGTGTCCTTCTGCTTCTGTATTTTGCTGCCCGAAAGTCATCGTTCCAAGGCATATTTTACTAACTTTTATATCGGTGTTGGGTAATGTAGTGTATTTCATTTTTTCTTAAAGGTTCAAAGTTGCAAAGAGACAAAGTTACAAAGGGATTTTTCAAATTAGGATTTGAAAAAGGTTAAAAAAAGTACAAGATTTCTTCGATCTCTCCTGCAGATTTCCAAAACCTTGGTAGGTGTTTCTTTTATTATAAACAAACCTATACCTATAAGATTTTGGAAACCTTGTAGAAAAGAAAAAGGCTCAAAAATAAAAACCTTTGAGCCTTTGCATCTTTGTCACTTTGAACCTAAGTTCATTTTAAGCTTTTTAATGGATTTTGAAATGTGTTGAAAATTCTAACAATAAAAACAGAATCTTCTTTGATTTTATATAGAATTTTAAAATTTCTAACCACAATTCTACGGCAATCTATTCTATATTCATCGAATTGAAATTGCTCGGCAAAAATGATATTGTTCGCACTATTAAATAATTCGTATCTAACTTTTAATGCCGTTTCTTTCGAATATTTACTTTTAAATTCAAAATAAATTTCCTTCAAATCTAATTTTGCATGCTCTGACCAAAAAACTGTTGGTTTATTCATTATCCCAATCTTTCATTTCTTTTGACAAATCTTGACTTGAAATTATGCGATTGTATTTAATATCCTCTAAACCTTCTTCTACTTTATTATGATAATCAATTAATGTTACAGGATTTCCTTTCGCATCATACGAAACCACTTCATTTAAATAATTATCAAATACAGAAGAAACAATTCGCAGAACTCTTTCGTCAGCCAAATCCAATTGATTCTTTATTTTCTCTTTTAATTCTGGAAGTCCCATCATTCTTTAATTTATAAAAACCAAAGTTACAAAATTTTAAACTCCAATAATCAAATCTCGAATTCCAAAAGCAAAAAGGCTCAAAGTAGAACTTTGAGCCTTTTCTTTAAATCTTAGCATCTTAGAACCTTGGCAACTCAGGATTTTAATTAATACTATTAAGCATCTCCGCAATCTCATCCAATCTTGGAGTCAAGATAATTTCGATTCTACGGTTTTTAGCTTTTCCTTCTGGAGTTGCGTTGCTTGCTAGTGGAGAAAACTCGCTACGTCCTGCTGCAGTTAATTTTTGTTTATTGATTTTAGGATTCTCGCTTAAAATCGCAACGATTGCAGTTGCTCTTTTTGTCGATAAATCCCAGTTATTTGCAATTGGTCCAGAACCAGCGTACGGATCATCGTCTGTATGTCCTTCAATCAAAACAGAAAGATCTGGATTATCACCTAAAACTTTTCCAAGTTCTACAACTGCTTTTCTACCTTCGGCGCCAACAGCCCAGCTTCCTGAATTGAAAAGCAATTTGTTTTCCATAGAAACATATACTTTTCCATTTTTATGTTCCACTGTCAAACCTTTACCTTCAAAACCAGTTAAAGCTTTAGATAAAGTTTCTTTCAGTTTACGCATTGCTTCTTCTTTTGCTGCAATCATATCTTCAAGTTCTTTCAAACGATTAGCCGTTTTATCCAAACGAGCTTGCTCATCTGCAAGAGCTTTTCCTTTTGCTTCCAACTGCGCTAATAATTCACGGTTTTTAGCCATGTTTTTCTCTAATGCATCATTGCTGTTTTTTTCCAATGCATTATAAGAATCCTGAAGCACTTTGTATTTCTTTTGCTCGGCAGCAAGATCAGCTTTTTGTTTTGCCAAATCATCATTAGCATTTGCTAAATCTTTAGTCAATTTATCACGATCGGTTTCTAACTGATTCTTCGCTTTCTTTAAACTTTCGTTTTCATCAGCAATAGAACGGTTTTCTTTTTTCAAATCAGAATATTTGGTTTCAAGATCATTGTAAATTTTCTTAGAAACACATGAAGTCGTGGACAAGGCTAATGCTAGTAATCCGATGGAGGCTTTTTTAATCATCTCTTTAATTGGTTTTTATTTTGGGCGTTTAATAATTTTTAAATTTCAAAATTCAATGCCAATTGCAATTTTAAAACTTAAACTTTTCAGCAAGAACAATACCAAAAATTAATCTATCTCAACTAAAATCGGGCAATGATCTGAATGCATAGCATCTGGAAGTATAACAGCTCTTTTTAACCTGTGCTCTAAAACATTGCTTACCAAATTATAATCAATACGCCAACCTTTGTTATTTCCTCTTGCTCCAGCACGGTAACTCCACCAAGAATAATGATGCGGTTCTTTGTTGAAATGACGGAAACTATCGATAAAGCCAGACTTCATGAAGGCATCCAACCAAGCGCGTTCTGCAGGAAGAAATCCTGAAACCGTTTTATTGCGAACCGGATCATGAATGTCTATCGCTTCGTGACAGATGTTATAATCTCCGCAGATAATCAGATTGGGAACCGTAAGTTTTAATTCATTAATATAATTTTGAAAATCATCCATAAACATAAATTTATGATCTAGCCTTTCAATGTTTGTTCCAGATGGAAGATATAAACTCATTACCGAAACATCATCAAAATCTGCACGAAGATTTCTTCCCTCAAAATCCATGTGATGAATTCCTGTTCCGTAAACAATATTATTCGGTTTTGTTTTAGAAAGAATTGCTACTCCGCTGTACCCTTTTTTGGTTGCAGGATAGTAATATTGAAACGGATAACCTGCTGCAGTAATATCATCTACCGGAATTTGATCCTGTGTAGCTTTTATTTCCTGAAGACATATTACGTCAGGATTTGCTTGTTGCAGCCATTCGATAAAGCCTTTGTTTATTGCCGCTCTAATTCCGTTTACATTATAAGAAATAATTTTCATCAGTGATTTTTTTAGGATTCCAAATGTAATAAAAAAGTGCAAAGTTTATCTTGGAAACAATGAAAAGTAGACTTTTTTGTTATCTTTGTTCGCTGTTCTAATAAATTAAAAGTAGTACATGGGTTTAGTTACCGCGAAAGAAGTTGCAAAGGCAATAAATGTTGAAAAGTACGGAGTTTTCGGTACCTTTTCTGGCTGGATTCTTATGAAGGTTCTTAAGATCTCGACCCTTAATAAAATTTACGATCGTAATAAACATTTGGAAGACCTTGACTTTTTGAATGGAATTTTGGACGAAATGGAAATTAAGTTCGAAATCCCTGAAGAAGATTTAAAACGTCTGCCAAAAGATGGTGCGTACATCACCATTTCTAATCATCCGCTTGGAGGAATTGATGGAATTTTGCTTTTGAAATTAATGCTTGAAAGAGAGCCAAATTTCAAAATCATTGCCAATTTCTTATTACATAGAATTGTTCCGATGAAAAAATACATTATGCCGGTTAATCCTTTTGAAAATCACAAGGATGCAAAATCGAGCGTAATTGGAATTAAAGAAACTTTACGCCATTTGAGCGACGGAAAACCGTTGGGAATTTTCCCTGCTGGTGAAGTTTCGACTTATAAAGACGGTAAATTAGTAGTAGACAAACCTTGGGAAGAAGGTGCTCTCAAACTAATCAGAAAAGCTAAAGTTCCTGTAGTTCCTATTTACTTTCATGCCAAAAACAGTAAATTATTCTACTGGCTTTCTAAAATTGATGATACTTTACGTACTGCAAAATTACCTTCTGAACTTTTAACACAAAAAGACCGCGTTATTAAAGTGCGTATTGGAAAACCGATTTCTGTAAGTGAACAAAATGAAATTGAATCTTTTGAAGAATACTCAGAATTCTTAAGAAAGAAAACCTATATGCTGGCTAATCCGTTTGAGAAAGACACCAAACTGATTGACACCGCGAGCCTTAAAATACCTAAAGCGCCTAAAAAAATTGTTACGCCTGCAAGCGAATCAAAATTGATTGATGAAGTTCAGGCATTACGTGATAGTGACAGCAGGTTTTTACAAAGCAAAAATTATGAAGTTTTCTTTGCAAGCGCAAAGGAAATTCCGAATATTTTACACGAAATTGGACGTTTACGCGAAATTACTTTCCGTGAAGTTGGTGAAGGAACAAACGAATCTATTGACATAGACGAATACGACCAATATTATCACCATATGTTTTTATGGGATGATGAAACCAAAAAAATCGCTGGTGCCTATCGTATGGGATTAGGTTCTGAAATCTATCCAAAATACGGTATTGAAGGTTTTTATCTGACCGATCTTTTCAGATTTGAACCAGAATTGCATGATATGATGCACAAATCGATCGAAATGGGTCGTGCGTTTATCGTAAAAGAATATCAGCAAAAACCAATGCCTTTATTCTTGTTATGGAAAGGTATTATCCATACTACTTTGCGTCATCCTGAACATAAATATTTGGTTGGCGGAGTAAGTATCAGTAATCAGTTTTCAGATTTCTCTAAATCATTGATGATTGAGTTTATGAAATCAAATTATTACGATCCGTATATTGCGCAATACATTCACCCTAAGAAAGCGTACAAAGTAAAACTGAAAGACGCTGACAAAGATTTTATTTTTGACGAAGCAGAATCTGATTTGAATAAGTTTGACAAAATCATTGATGAATTGGAACCAGGAAACTTACGTCTGCCTGTTTTAATTAAGAAATACATCAAACAAAATGCACGTGTGGTAGCTTTTAATGTCGATCCGTTATTCAATAATGCAATTGATGGTTTAATGTACATTAGAATTGCAGATATTCCGGAAAGCACAATGAAGCCTGTAATTGAAGAGTTTCAGATTGAATTAGAAAAGAAATTATCTGAAAAAGAAGATTAATACAAAGAAAAAGCCGTTTCAATTGAAACGGCTTTTTTGTATCATTAAAATTAGAAAATTTACTCTTTTCCTATTTCATTAATTTCTTCTAATTGATTCTTAGGATCTGCACCGTATTGATTTGGCCCTTTTTCACCCTCGATACAGCATAAATATAGATTATAAAATGGGATTATAATAAACCATCCGCTTTTACCCACATCATGCATTCTTCTAACTCCTACTGCAATTCCAGGAAGCAAAACCGCTAAACTGTAAATATTAGCAATTATTACTAAACTTGGAGAAATTAATCCCGTTACAAAACCAAGGACGAAACTAATAATGATATTCACTAAAAAGAACATCCAATATTCTTGTCTTCTAGCTCTTCCGCTAAAATTTGCATAGTTCTCAAAAACTACTTTTTTGTACATTTCTAACATAATAAATTCTTTTAAAGTTCTCCTACTCTTAAGGATTTTCGGTTCCTCCATTACTTTTAACTAAGCGCAAGGTTACCTACTATTGATTTAATTTTCAGGACATAAAAGTCAAAATTGTATTAGAAAACGACATTTTTAAGCATAAAAAAATCCCATTCATTTCTGAATAGGATTTAGAGATAAGTATATTTTCTTTTAAAACCAGCCTTTGTAACCAATTTGGTAGGTTTGATAAAATTCTTCATCGTCTCTGGTTAAATATATAATTCCTTCAATAACACCAATTATACCGCCAATTCCAAAGGCCAAACCTAGAAGAAGCTGAATTATTCCTTCTTTAGTATAACCCAAATAAAACTTATGGATTCCTAGATATCCTAATAAAATAGCTAAAATTCCAGCTAGCACTTTTTTATTTTCCTGCCCATAACGCGGATTATTCCAATCTTCTCTCTTTGTATTTTCCATAATCTTAATTTTTTTAGTATTCTTAAAACGGTACTTGAACAAACAAACCTGATTGTTGCAGAATCAGATTATTGGATTTTAAAACCAAATTGACTGATGCAGGATATCATCAAAAGAGTTGTTTCTCACAAATAAAATCAATCTTATAAGATGATAAACGCCTAGAAAAATAGCCAATCCATAAGCTAACTTTCTGTTATATAAAAGTGCGTTAAAATATTCTTTTTTGGTAATTAATTCTGTAGTCAAAACAACAATCGTTACGGCACAAAAAGCAATAACAAAAGGACCCAAAATATGATAAGAAATTGATTTGTATAGATCTCCCTGATAAAAATAGACTAAGGATTTGGTAATTCCGCATCCTGGACACGGAAAACCTGTCAGCATCTTAAAAGGGCATAGTGATTGATCGGTTTTTAAATGATCATTATGATTATGAAGCATTAAAAAAAACGGAACTATCAGTGTAATTGCTGCACCGATAATACCGTAAATTTTACGTCTTGTTTGCGTATTATTTATATAATCTGTTGATATCACCTTGTACAATCATTGCCGCCGCAATAGGAAAAAAGAATCCTAAAACAATTAATAAAGTAGATTGGTCTTTTTGAAGTTCACCAGTTTTCTCATATACTTTTGGCAATGCATC
>Ga0099824_1000020_pt1 | contig 88855 bp, 36 predicted proteins | sample SiratrowhiteBW_FD_76837 | JGI IMG/M metagenome (GOLD analysis project Ga0099824, IMG submission 76837) | Root nodule microbial communities of legume samples collected from California, USA - Siratro white BW | ecosystem: Host-associated > Plants > Roots > Nodule | place: USA: California... | reverse complement strand
CAAATTTTAAAAAAAATGTTGAACAATACACTAACCAAAAAAAAAAAAAAAAAAAAAAAATTAAAAATCAAAACGCATTTAAAGTAAAAAAGAAAAAAAAAAAAAAACTAACTTTATAGGTTGGTGATTTATTGTAAAAGAAGGGAGGTTTGGTGTTTTTTTTTTCTTTTTTTGTTTTTTTATATATAAAAGTTTGTATTTTTTTTTTTTTTTGGTTAGTGTATTGTTCAACATTTTTTTTAAAATTTGTCTCTTATTTTATTTTAGTTCGGCTCCTGCTGCACGCTTGGCAATGACACGTAGGGTGCGTCCTCTTGTTTCGTTGAACCCTTATCAGGGTAATTGGACGATAAAGGTTAGCGTTACGAGCAAAGGAAACATGCGTACATATAAGAATGCTAGGGGTGAAGGTTGTGTATTCAATGTTGAATTGACGGACGAAGAAGTAAGAGTTGTTCTTTATTTGTTTGGAAATTGAATGCTGTTTTTCTTGTTAAGTGTAGGGGTTGATTTTTTTTTTCACCCCTAATTTCAGGGTACTCAGATCCAGGCAACCATGTTTAATGACGCCGCGAGGAAATTTTATGACAGATTTGTTCTGGGAAAGGTTTACTATATTTCGAAGGGGACTTTGAAAGTTGCTAACAAACAATTCAAGACTGTGCAAAATGATTATGAAATGACGCTCAATGAGAATTCTGAGGTGGAAGAGGCGGCGGACGAAGCATGTTTTGTACCGGAAACAAAATTTAGCTTTGTCCAGATTGATCAGCTAGGTCCTTATGTCAACAAGTCTGAACTTGTTGGTGAGTGTTGTTTAGAAGATGCGCTACTTGTGGTGTTTTAACCTTTTCCTCTTCCATTATTGATTTTATCTGATGTAATCTCAGATGTCATTGGAGTTGTTAAGAATGTGTCTTCAACAATGAGCATTCGTAGGAAAAGTGACAACGAGAGCATTCCAAAGCGCGACATTACTATTGCTGATGAAACGTGAGTATTTACTGCTTATCACCTTGAGTGTTTGTCTTTTTTCAACCATTGAATTATTATTGTGAAACTTTATATATAGGGAGAAGTCAAGAGTGTTCCTAAGGTAAACAATGTGTTTTGAATGATGTCCTTAAATTGCGTTGAATGATTGTGATTCATGTAGTGTAGTTCATTTTAGATTCTGACCTTGTATAAAGCTTTGTTGAATTGTGTAGCTCTATGTGTATGTCTGACATTTCAGGAAGAAGACAGTGGTTGTGTCGTTGTGGAATGATCTTGCTACTAACACAGGACAAGAGTTACTTGACATGGCTGACAAATCTCCAGTTGTTGCAATCAAGTCTGTCAGGGTTGGGGACTTCCAAGGTATGCTATGGTTTACGCTTAGATAAGCACTATGTTACCCTGGTGCAAGAGGCTCATATATGCAGCGTTTTTTAATATCTGTATCAGGTGTTTCTTTGTCAACTATAAGCAGAAGTGTGGTTCTGATAAATCCAGACGTACCCGAAGCAAAGAAACTCAGAAGCTGGTATACCAATATCTTTTACGCTACGCTACTCTTTCCTTGTTATGGCATTTATATGATAGTCATACTTTTGTGCTTGTATGGCCCACAGGTACGAATATGAAGGCAAAGATGCTGCAATGGACGCTGTGGGTTCTGGTTCAAGTCCGACATCTAATAATGGAATTAGATCAGTGTACTCTGATCGTGTTCCACTTTCTCACATAACCTCAAACCAATCATTGGGGGATACGAAGGTATTTGGTAGCTAATTTTCATGAATGTTAGACATTGTCAAAGTTGGTTCCATCTGGTTGTTTGATATTAACATTCGGTCAGCACAGTATTGTAACTCTTGCAAGTTTGAAAGGTTGTTGAATCACTAATCTGACTTGTGGTCTCTCATGTTGCTTTGAGCAGCCTGCATTTTTCAGCCTTAGAGGATATATAAGCTTCATAAAGCCTGACCAGGCAATGTGGTATCGTGCCTGTAAGACATGCAATAAGAAAGTAACTGAAAGCATTGGTTCTGGATATTGGTGCGAAGGATGCCAGAAAAGCGATGAACAATGCAGTTTAAGGTATTTACATTTATCACCTCTAATGTTATGTTTTCTATCTGATACATGCATTTAACCTTTTTATTGTCCTTTCAGGTATATTATGGTTGCTAGAGTTTGCGATGCAAGTGGTGAGGCTTTCGTCTCTGTCTTTAATGAGGAAGCTGAGAAGATTGTTGGATGCCCTGCTGATGATTTAGATGACCTTAAATCACAAGTAAGATCAGTTACCCATTAATGTTTAAACAGGATGATAAAATGGTTTATTTAACGTTACATGTCATGTTAATGTCAGGAAGGAGAAGATAATCCTTATAATCAGAAATTGAAGCAAGCAACTTGGGTTCCGCATCTTTTCCGCGTTAGTGTTACCCAGAACGAGTATAATAACGAGAAGCGGCAAAGGATAACAGCTCGGGCAGTTGTTCCTATTGACTACGCTGCAGAGTCAAGGATTATGCTGGAAGAAATTTCAAAGATGAGAGCATAAGAGATGGATATGCAGATTTACAGTTTGTAGATCTTTTTTAAAGCTTTGAGTAGTGTTACTGGTTGTAATTATTAATTCCCTATGTGGTTTATCATACATTTTGCTGACTTCTGGAAATATGCGCTAAATTTTAGTCATCCACATGTTCATGATTTTCCATCATGACATCAGTGATTCCTCAAAATTTCTTCCCCAATTAGGTAGATGATGGAATAATTTACACCCAAACCCTATGTTTTGATTAGATTTTCATTCATTGTCATAATACAATAATTAATTTTACTAATCTTACTGTTTAAAGACTTGTATTTTAGGCCATAATCTTTGATTATAATTTTAAAACCGATAAAAACAATTTCTGGATTAAGTAAAATTCTAGATTATGATTAAAAACTAATGGTTTATTTAGTAATAATCTTTTGATTTAATTATCCATGGTACTTATTTTAAAATATAAATGGATTGCTATAAATAATCTTTCTTTTGTTTTTATAACTTTGTTCTTGGAAAACTGGAAGCGATATTAGACAATATAAATGAGAATTATTTCAAAGTTTCCTTTCACTTAAGAGTAAGTTAGGTGAAACTAAATATTTGAAGTTTATTTTAACCTTGAGATCTCACTTAACTTTCTCAAGTTTAAAAGAGGTTTATTTTAACCTTGAGATTTGTTTATTAAGAAGTAAGCTTGATTTAAAGTAGGAAAATGTGAATGATTCAGAAGAAATTTTGGTAAAAAGTAAGGTTTAAATATGTTGGTAACAAAACTATTTTTTTTGCTGACTCTATGTAAGTGATTTGGAATGCTTAGTTTACTCTTAAAATCTTAATATGCAATAGATTTAAAAAGTCAAAATATTTCTATGCATTATTTTCTTGCTTTCTCTCATCCTTGTTTCTTTAGGTATTGCATGGCTTCCTTGTTTTCCTTTCTATCTAATTGTTCATTGAATTTCTACATCTTGTAGTTCTATCACGGAAAAAGAAATTTGAAGTAGGGAAAACAATCCACATCTATTTTATATAGTTTTTTATTTGAACTTCAGATAAATAGATTTGCGTTCATATATTAATTTTAATTGGTGGGTCGTGTATTAGATGTAAAATGGTTTAAGTATCAAATACTTTGGTGTTCCTCTAAAACAGTCCACTCCTCCACGCCTTATCTAGCCTGTCCCATTACTCCCTTGTTCTGAACCCTCTCAACCGTGCCAACCCATACCGTTCCCAACTTTGAGGATAAAGATTCCCATACAGGATATTTGTGACTCAACCCAACAGACGCAAGATCCAATCACCGAAATGGCTCAAAAATTATGTTGTTACTAAATATATATGTTCTTTTCTACAAGCCTAGAGAGGCCTATTAGTGCAATCCTACCCCAACCCTTATGTATGACTATTCTATCCCTACCGTTTGAGGACAATTAAAAAACTATTTTTACTATTATATCTCTTATTTCCTTTCTAGGATAGATTGTAGCATCACAATCTTGTTTTCAGAATAATATCAAGATAATCATTAAACTAATGGGAATAGACAAAAAGTCAAAATATGCACTTTATGACACATTTTTGTACTATACTTTGAAGCATCTTTATTCTCACTGGAATTCTAGTCTGTTTAATAATTTATCGATGAACTTCGGACATAAGATATCGGAAATTTTCAAGTAGCGACTTAAAAGTAATCGAGTCAAGTGTTTCAAAATTGGAACTTTTAGATCAAGTTTCTTGCTTTCTTACCATCATCTTATCTAATATTGCGAGTTTTACTTTTTATTTAAAAAATTTCTTTTATATTTCTAATAAATTTTAACCAACAATAGAAATTGAATTGAAAGGATGTTAGATATTAATTATCTTATTAGAAAAATTCCAAAACTTTATGCGGAGATTTATATTGTGATTATCGATGCTTGATTTTGCCTAATTGCCAGACAACCTTTTAGTCAAAAGTTCACTTGTAACCATTATTATAAGCTTTTTCTAGCACAATAAATTAATCCCAACACTTAATACAACATTTGAATTCTCGACATCATTTATAAGAGGCGAGCAACAATGTGATTTTATGCAATAGTTTGGACGCAGTGTTATCATCGTCGTCACTATCATCATCTTGATGTTTAGAGGTCCATTCCTGAAAACGATGAAGACTTCCAGTGAAGTCTGTAAACAGCCCATCAACGCCTATCTTGTTGATCCAGTAATCATACTCCACATACGGATCTTGACTAAAGTTGAAGTGCAAAAAAGAGTTCTCATTTCGGAAAGTATATGGATGCACCTGCACCAATATTAGCAATTCATATTGTCATGTGTTTAGCTCCAAACCATTCATTGAAGACAATACAAAGATTACAAATTAAAGAGGAGATATGTCAAAACAGATAATGCAAGAAAATGAAAAAATAATTCGCTCAATCTTTCCAAAAAGTATCAAATCCATAAATCATATGAAAGAAAATAAGCTTTAAAGAACTGTACCTGCAGATTATGAACATGTGCCCTGGAAACAAGATCAGTAGGAGTTGCCATATAATTATTTATCGCAGGAACCAACGTGTCCTTCCACGGTCCAATTCCCACGACATATTGCTTTATGTAGTTTAGGTATTCATCAGATGTAATCTCCCAGTATGACTGCACATAGTTATCACAGTACTATTTTGTTAGACTTATGAATAGACAATAAAAACAACACTGTAACATAAAATGGAGACAGTATTACTTCTGAAAAGGCAGAAATTACAAATGCTGCTAAGGTCTAAATATGAACCATTATGATATAAATTATGAACTTCACAGGTATAACAAATTCCATTAACAAAACATTTTGTTCTGAAAACTTGTAGAAACAACAGAAGTTCAATAATCCTACAGCAGGTTACACATATGAGGTAATATGGATTACACACCTGGTTGGTGTCTTGTGTTGGAATATCAACATCGTCAATTAATAAAACTTTGGGCAAGTCCGTTTTATTTGCTATATACACGAGTGTAGATGGAGCAAATGACTGAATGAATACAGGTTGTCTCAGCCAACTTTTTGACAGGTAGGAACCCTTGAACCCAAACTTCTGAAGTGTCTCCACAAACTTGTCCTCAAATCTTTTTCCATCCGACCATTTAACCTGTTGATTGTATCAACTCAACTTAATGAACGGAAAGAAGACAAAACCTCTATAGAACTTGGCTAAAACATAATATTATTAAGACGAAATTAGCAAGCATGAGATTGTAAGATTTTTTGTAAAACAGACATGAGAATTCTTAATGCAATTTGCATTTAGAAACTTCCCAACAATATAATCTCACCTCCAGTAATACTCATTAGCTTTAATTTGAAAATTGGTGGATTCTATTATGTTCTTCAGTTAGATGAATTATATATCAATAGCCTTTCAGAACAACTTATCTTTGTCGATACAAGTCCAACCCCCCCAAATATATTCCTAACATTTAGGCAGTTGTTAGATTCTAAAAAGAAATACTCACATGTTCATTGATAAATACTGGATATTTTATCTCGGGATATATTCCAACAACTCTGGGTGCATCCAGTGCTATGGTAATGAACTCTTCAAAAGTGATGATTTGGAACTTTCCTGAAATAGATTTTCGGTATAAAGTTATAGACTAACGGCCACTTTTTATGTGTACAAAAGCAATATTAGTTTCATGTAGTAATCACAAGAAAAACATAAGTCATCAGCAGTAAACTTCCCTAAAAATGAAAAAGAAAATTAGTTCCATTCTTCTGTGAGTAGGCCAATAATGCAACAGAATGCACAGCTAGCAGCAAGGCAATAAAGAGGAAAATAAAAATTGCAAGGATGGAGAAGGGAAAAAAAAGTGAATAAGGAGAGGGCGGGAGATGGTGGAGAGGATTTGGTGCCTCAGACCAGCGAGGGCAGAGTCTGTGTCTCAGCTTTGCTGCATTTTCTTAGTGGTAACAGAATATTTCCAAATCAATGATGAACAAGTGAAACAAACAAAAGAAAATGGCAAATAATAAAATGAGAGAGACTACTATGTGGAAGGTGGGACTAACCATTAAACTGTTGATCCCTGAATGCATACCTCTGTCTCACCCTCAATGACTTTAACTCCTTTAACGTAAAATCAACTGCAAATATACAAACAAGTAAACTTATTTTGCAAAATTAGATTATTACAACATGAAGAAAAATTGTTTAGATGGTAAATAGTACTTTCAACAAAACTAGAGAACTTGAAACAGCAATTTCAAGCTTATGCATTTATGTCACAGACAGTAGCAATCATATTAACCCCCTAATTATTTTATTAAGGAAATTTGCAACGAAGATGAACTAAGGATAGCAAGTTTAGCTACTCTACCAGTAAAGAACCCAGTCATGTTTTCCCCTTGGACTTCATACGTTCTTTTACGATTAGCAAACTCTTTGTAATTTGCAATGTCAGTAGTATCATCAAGGGTACCATCGTGGAAACATATTAGAACACCATCTTTGGATGATAAGATATCAGTTTCAATGAAGTCTGCACCTTCTTCAATAGCTCTCTGCAAGAAACATTCGTTTTTGGGCAACTATAAGCCAAAGATAGAAATCTGTTTTACTATATAATATACATTTTACCTAATCATAGTTTGTGCATAATTGAATTTACTGAAACAATAATTATAGCCAAGTTCCAAACCAGAAACAGAATAATGAAAAAAAGGAAAGTAGTTTTGCACAAAAATAGTCTTCACCGTATATGCAGCATGAGTTTCTTCAGGAAGCTCTCCATTTGAACCGCGATGTGCAATGTTATATGGGCGAAGAGTTTGTAGGGGCTTCCTACTTCCCCCATCAGCTTTGTTGGGAAGAGGATAAAAAGGCCTTGCAGTGCACCCAATAACAAGCAATAGAAACACAAAAGGAGCAAAACCTGTTTAAAGTTCAGATTCATTACACTAAGCTAAGAGAAATTTTGATAGGAACATACATGAAAAGCACACATATCTCAAGTGAAGAAATAAAACGAACACAATGGTAATGTTGACTCAAACGAGTGATAAAACTGGGGCACGATATTCAATGACCTCAAATCTACCAAGGCACAAACACATTCAGAAAGTAAACGCGAAAGGGTAGTTAATTAATTAAGAACAACAACTGCTACAGATCACATGCACTGGACCCAGATTTCCATCTCGCTCAGATCAACAAGAACAAATAAAGGGGTAAAAGAAAATAAAAAAAGAAAGAGACTTTAAAAAAATAAAGGTGAAGGGATCCTGAATAGTGAAAAAGGCTTACTGGGTAAGGACGCCATTTGAGATGAGTGTGGTTATGTGGTGTTCCTCACTGCATCATTTTGAAACCCAATACGGTTTGAACTGTTAAATAATATTATTGGTGAAAACAAATTGGTGTTCCGAATCAATTGACGGATAACGTATGATTGGTCAGTGGCGTTTGATAAGTGCCGAAATGCTGGAATCCCCGAATATTCTCCGAAATTCCAGATTCCTTTCACACATTACAACCTAAATACATACATACTCCAATCTGTAACATCTTTCACCAATAGAATTTTTATTTTATGCTGACTATAAGTTTTCCTTCTTTTTATATTTTTGATAAAATGATATTGGTATTATTTCCACCACCCTGAGCTCACACAAACTTCTTCCTTTTAACATGATTTATTGACTAAAAAAGGTATGCTAATTTTTTAATTTATTTTAGTTGGGTGCTGCAAAGTTTACAATTTTTATTTCTATCTCTTATTTTTTTTTTTTCAATTTGTGAGATTCAAATATTCGTCATCATGTAAATAAAAAATTAATATTGTTAGTATACAAATATTATAAAAAGATAATTTAATTCGAGATAGAAATTTTCAGAAATGAAAGTGAATGTTTTCAAATAGAAGTTATTATTATAATCAGAAACAGAAAAGTGTATTTTATCCCGCAATTATTTCGTTGGATATACGAGAAAAGAGCAAAAAAAGAAAACAAACTAAAGCACCCCTTAATTGTGTTCATAAATTAATAAACAATGAAGTGTCCAACCTCTCTTTATAGTTAGTGAGTATAACTAGCCACTGGATTTGAATAATACGAAATAGCTGAGTAGTTTTGTGTTTACCAGAGAAAGAAAAGAGAAACAAAGAGTGATCTTACTGGACTTGGGACTCGATGTAGTATAAGGTTGATTTTAAGAAAATCGAATTTTAAATATTATATTTATAGGCTTTTTAGACTTAGTTCAAATTGTTGTTGTACATTTGACAGTTAATTAATTTTAATTATCTTTGTTTTTTTTAAGCGGACAAGATAATATTTTATGCTTATCTTTTTATTGTATTGGTTAAAAAATAAAACAATAAAAAAGAAAAAAATAAGTAAAATAAATATAACAGAAAATAAATTTGTATTAAAAATAAACGAGAAATAAATAAAATTATAGAAATTTAATAGGAAAAAATAGAATAAAAAAGATTATTTAATATAAAAGATGTAAAAGATAAATAAAAAATAGAATTATTTAATTTTAAAAATAGATATCATTATTTGTTAACATTAAATTTTATTATTAGTATTATTGTAATTATTTATATTCATTCTTTATTGTCATTATTATTTACATTGAAAATGATATGGAAATAAAACACTAAACAACAAAGCATAAATATATTTACAGACATAATAAATTATCGATTATATTATAATGTAAACCAAATTTTGCACAATTTTCTTCATATTTTAAGGTAAAAAAAAAAAAAGAAACACACTTAATTGTTTATAATATTTCGGCTCCTTTTTTTTTTTTTTACCACATAATTATTTTTATAATATTTTATTTATCATTTGAAAAAATTGTTGCTGATGCAAGTTATTTTTAATTGCTTAGGACCACAAATAAAGTAACAACATATTGAGGGGTGATACTGTCCAAGCACAACCAGCACTGAAGCCCAACAGAAAAGGAAAGGGAAAGTGAAGGTCACAGATAAAGCATCAATATATATATATATATATATATTTATTTCAATGCAATATTGGAACGTCAATAGTTGATATTATCATTTTTTATTACTTTTTTTATGTGAGGTTGGGAAGATTCTGAACATATTCTTAGAGATTTGACATTGGATAAGGTTGGACTTTATATGTTTGTTCAGAAGTTGCTATAATGTGAGCGAACTCTTGAGTATGTCAATTCTTATATTTAATGGTTCATAAGTATTATTTGAATATGCACACTTATAACAATTTTTATAGAATTCAATTAAATTTTAAAGTTATGTCAAAACTGTTGGACTTTTTTTCTCCCTAGCAATTATGCTTTATTATTGTCAATAAAAATATAATAATGCATCTACAATGGTATTATTTATTATTATATTTATTTACTTAAATAAGTTAGCACTGTTAGTTTTATAATAATTGTTTGAATAACTTATATTTTTTTTTTAACTTAGCTTATTAATAACTAGTGTTGGTTAGCCCAAGTCTAATATAGCCTAAGCTTTATGTTTCTAGAAAGTGATTCGCATAATTTTGTTCCTAAAATATGGCATTATAATTTAATAGGACAAATGGTTTTTCCCATACATTATAACTAAGTATAGAAAAAAAAATTAATTGTAGAGGACCCCAGGAAAGAGAATTGTGACTGTTTATAACATTATAAATACAGTACGTGAAAAATTTAATACAATTTTTTAAGCTCAAGTATATATTTATCTATAGATGATCAATTAAATAGTTACTAACGGAATTTATTAAAAATTAAACTGCTAATCCATTTATCATAACCTAGTTAATTGAATAAAGTTTTATTATTTTCGTCAATAAAATAGTTTATCTCCGGTTGAAGAAATAAATTCTTTTAAAAGTAAACTTCAATTTATATCAAACATGATCTCTATTTAAACAATTATATATTTATAAGAATTATATTAGTTAATATTTTCTAGTTCAATAAACTTAAAATTAATATTAGTTACAAACTTTCGACCCTCAGCTAAAGAAAATTTAAATGGTGTATAGAATTGCGCATTCACAAAAATCTCAACACTAAAATTTATGTTTTTGATTTTTGTTCTCATTTAATATTTATATTTAAAATATAAATATATTTTATCATTATTTTTTTTTATCTTTTTCTTTTTTATTATTTAATATCTCTTTCTATAGATGATTGATTGTTAACATGGTAAATAGATATCTTTTAATAATTTTTCTTTTCATATGATATTATATCACACTAGTCACTCACTCAAATGAAGTATTTGAATGATTTCATTAATGTATATATATTTACCTTGGCAAATACCATGTAGTAATTTTTTATTTTCGATTTATACTGTTTTGAAAGAAATTTGAAAAAAGTGTCCAATTTTTGGGAAATAAGATACTAAATACTAGGCGGGATTAACTCACGAGCAATATCAACAACTTGTGGCTCTTTTTTAATAATCACAAATTGATTATTCTCAACGTCTCAATATACCTCTAGCATTGTCATCACCTTATATGATAATTTCACTAAATATGTAATTCAGGTATTAAATTTTCTATTAAAAATTATTTGTCTCCTAATAATTCTTTCTAATCACATATAAGTTTTTATTCTAACATTTTGAAATTTTTGTTCTAATATTTTCTTTGAGAATGAGTTCACCTTTTCTAGTGAGACATGTAAATATGATTGATGGAAATAAGTCATATGTACAAAGTTACTTTCTCCTGAAAAAATCAAGCTTGCTATCTAATGAATCTTTTTCCAGAAAAGCACCCTGTCAAATATCTGTCAAATATGGATGTGTTTACAAGATTAAGCATAAATATGATGATACAATTGAAAGATTTAAGGGCACACTTGATCACTAAGGGATATACCCAAACATATGGTTTAAATTATTTTTAAACCTTCTCTTCTAGTAAAACTTAATATTATTTAGTTTATTCTATCAGTTGCAATAATAAAAGGGTTAGTTTTTAAAGGAATTTGATATCAACAATAAAAAGAGGTGTATAAGATTCCATAACTAGGTTTATAACTTAATCATCCACAACAAGTTTGTAAATTGTGAAAGTCTCTTCATAATTCGAAGCATGCAAGTGAAGAATAGAATTCCAAACTCACTTCTACTTTTATATTTTTGATTTTTGTCAAAGTACTTCTTATTACTCTTTGTTTGTAAAGAGTATAAGTTCCTCTTTGTCATTTTGTGTATGTTAATGATACCACAAAACAATGTAGTAGAATTGAATGTTATAAAAAATAATCTTATACTAGTTTTAGGATATATGACATTGGTCCTCTTTTCTTTATCTTAAGATTGTAGTTTTTGTCCTTCTACTATTGGTATAATACTTAACCAAAGAATGAATTGTCTTGACCTACTCTCTAATTGTGACATGTTAGTTGCAAGTCTATCTCTTGTAGATCGATCTTACTCGTTACAAATTGATGAGGAGAATTATTGGACATTTTCTTTATTTAATTAATAATCATCTAGACATTTGTTTTGTTGTCAAATAGTTGAGTCAAAGCAACCTCACATACAAACTGCACATTATGTTCTCATATATTTGAAGGAATCTTTAGATATTGACCTATTTTTTCCTTCATAAAACAATATTAGCATTCATCCTTTTTCAAATTAGGATTGGTTTGTTGACCTGAAAGGAATTGTATTTCATTTAGAAATGTTTTTATTTCTTAGAAGTCCAAGAAGAAAAATACTGTCTCTAAATCCTTTTGTGAAGCTAAATATAAAACATTAGCCTCACTCATAAGGGAACTCAAATGGTGGAATTATATATGCACTTACTTAAATATCTAGATTTCTATTCCTTTTGCAAATTTTTTATGATAAAGAAACTATACACATAGAAAAAAATCATACATTTCATGAACATACAAAACATATTAAAAAGTTGATTGTTATTTAAACATTCAAGATGCTCTCCTTCACTAGTTACCTATGTCCCTCTTCCTGTCATGTTGTAGACTAAAACACTAAACCTTTTCATCCTTAAGCATTCAAAGCAAATTTTTCAAGCTAAACCTTTACAATTCCTTGAGTAGTGTTGGCAAGGAATCTTAACGAAGGCTAATCTCACATAATCTCAACAAACTTAAGATTAATATACCTAATATCAATTATAAAATATCACATTATTCTAACTTATTTATTTTTTATTATCATTAAATGCTTGTATATAAATACATTTTCCTGGTTTTATATGAATTTACTATAAAAATTCTCAATTTACTTACGAATTATTATATATAGATTTATTTTTATCTGTTAATAAATTTAGCATTACTTATGGATCTATTTCATATGAATTTTATTTATAAATTTTATCTACAGAAAAATTTGTAGGTAATTATATACAAATTATGATCTGTAAATAAATTTGACATTACTACATATTTTACTTACAGACTTTTACTTGGGAAAAAATCCGTAAGTAAATTACCTATGGATTCAAATATGTATATGGATCCAATTTGACATTACTATGTTTTAGGCTCATAAAATTTTGTATTGGGATTGAGAGTATGACTTCTATTTGCAAGATTCACTAAATAAAGTGAAGGACAAAAAAGTAAAATTATTCTAATCCAACTGACTTTCTTACTTTTGATCACACTTTAAGGATGAATCATTTAACCAAAATTCAAATCTCTTTTTCTTTTCTTTGTATATAAACACATCCAAAGAATGTTCACACCTTCAATTCCATGGACATAAATAATATTCACCCGAATCCAAAAGAAGTGGAAAAGAACTTCTTTATTCCAAACACCCATATGTTTAGTAATTTTTAATAAATGAAATCATGAATATAATAAAAACTTTTTTTCTTTTGTTGAGAAAGTATTTTGTATTCTTAATTATACAAGTTCCGGTCCGTATTTTTTTTTTTTTCATTTTTTTTCAACACCAATGTGAAGGTTAGCAAATGGGGAAAACCATCTTTGTCTTTGATGAAAACTTCCCGTTACACTGTCATAATAAGAACCAGGATAAGATAATTATGGAAAACTAAGGATTCTTAACTGCTTCTACACATTTTAAAAGGGGTGTTAGCTGCTTCTACACATTCTAAAAGGGGTATGTGATAAAACCAGCCCCATCTCCATTTATATAAAATGACTCAGAAGAACAAACAGTAATGTGTTTCATGGGATCTGCCACTTCCTTGCCACCAGCATGCATAACAAATTCTGTGGGGGAGAGAAAGCTGCCATGGCACACGCATACAATACAAACTTGCCCTCTCTTATACTCGTACAGAAGCCCTTCTATTCTCTTCCCACTTCTGTCATCTCCACTAGTAATCACGCATGGCATTTGTCTCACAATCTCCATTGCCTCACTTTTATCATAGCAGCTCACATGTTTATGCTTTTTGGCTGGCTGCATTGCTTTTGGGGAAACCATGAGATCATTTTCCAGCTTTGGTGATGTTTGCAAATTGGAACTAACTCCTCCTTCAGTATAAGCAACATAAGAAGACACAAGTGTTTATCAGTAACGAAGAGTTGTATATGTACAAGTTATTACAATGTTCTGTGAGAAACTTCTGATAAAATTCCAAATACAAGTAATCTATGCATATATAGTTATCAAGTCACTAGTTTTTCACTAGTTGTTGTCTAGAGAAAAAGCTTTGGAAAATGTTTCCCATAAACTGTTTTCTACGCATAAAACAGTTGTGAACATGAGAAATTCTTGTTTCATTATGAAAATTTATGAAAACATTTCCGTTTCGGTGGAAAATTTCCTGTAGATACTATGGGAAGTCATGTACAGAACAACCACCCTGATTCCAAAACTATGAATGTTTTAGCTAAACGGGAATATCATTGAGACAGATTTAGGAGGGAAATTTGTGGAATTTGGAAATTTTAGTCATATTGCTGATCTAGGTAAAAATAATTTAGATTATGCTAATCAATGTTAATTTCAGTATCATAATATTTTGCTTTCATATAATGGAAAAATTAATGGACTTGATTTCTCATGCAGAAGAACATTTTGGAACTGCCCCTCCCCAAACCATTACTCACTCCCAGTTCAAAGTCAAATGCTTCCTCTAGGCTCAATTACCAGAAATTATCGTATGGTCTAATCATCACATGTATATAGTATCGACCAACTTCCACGAGATAAGCAACGGTTTTCAATTTAAAAAAAAAAAAAGTGAGTGCTATTATGCAGTGAAGATTGATTATTTTTTCAATTTACAAGAATGAGATCTATTGTACAGTGAAGATTTATGAAACCATGGACACGTATTAGTCAGAAAATACAATAATTTCACATCAGCAATTCTGTTGTTTTCCTGTCACTGCTTGTTTTGTTCCTCGTAATTCCCCTACTTATTATCCTTCTCACCCACGTGGGATACACCAGCTCCTCTATTCCTATCTGTGCTCATAAAACTGTGTAATAGGAGGTCTATCAGATTGTAAATAATCAACTATAGTAGATTTTTTTTCAAACTACATCTCAGTGTCAACTTAAATTTAACACTCACAAAATACATGAACTACGTTAAAAAAGTGTGTACTCATGAAATGGTCAATAAACGAAAGAGAAAAAAAAGTTACCTTCATGCCATGGATCCCAAGAAGGAGGTGCAAAAATCTTGAAATTATCATCAATTGAGGGAGGTAGTGGCTGAGCACCAGCCAGAGACACCGGAGAAGACTTCTCTGCCTCTGCAGCCGCCGCCATCTGCATCTTCTTCATCAATAATCTCTTTCCAGTCCTCACTCTTCTCATTGTCTGCAAGTCCCCAAACCTCACCAGACCCTTCTCACCCTCTGCCAGACACAGAACAAAGGGATTCTCTTGAACCCCATTTTCCATTATTCTGCTCTGGGCTTTCTCCCCAATCATCGCTGATGGTGAACTTGCTAGAACCATCTTTTCTTCTGTATTTTGACCGCAGGGAGAAAGCTTGAGAGTAAGGTCTATCTGCTCAGAGTTAGTGTACGATTTCTCAGAACAAAATCCCTGCTAAAGAAAAAAAACAGTGACTTTCTAGTATGAATGAATAAAAATCAATTCAATAGCTTTATATTTTTCTTTTCTGGTTTATTGTCACCTCCATTGAAATCCAAGAAAAAGGTGAAGTCATGGAACAGAACAACTCCTTTGAAGAAGGCTTGTTCCCTCTGAATGAAAAAGGAGACAAGTTTTAGACATAAAAATTCGGAGGAATGAAAGGGTATCCACTTATTCCACACTGGAAAAACTGTTGCCAGGATTATATACTACATGTGACACAAAAGATAATAATGCAAATGAAATAAAACAGGAAAGTCAAAATTTAAACGCAAGCTCCAAATTTAATTTTAGGACTGAATGTCACATCCACAAAAGCAAGTGGGTACTGTGGGAACAAAAGAGTTAAAAACACGAGGATGGAAATGGCTCACGGATTACACAATGTCAGCATTGTACTCCCCAAGTGACGTAGAAACAGCAAATGGAGACAAGGAAAGAAATTTTCTTTCAATTTGATTTTATACACACACTGTGTTTAATTCATATCAGTAAAAGCGAGATTCAACATGAAACTGTCATGATGACAGATCCCATAAATATAGCAGCAATTACTAATATAAACTTTAACATAATCATAAAAGTTAAAGTAAAAAGTTGCTGAATTTCAAAATCTAACTTAAAAACACTAATTTATGTTCACTTGGGTACATGGTAATTTGAGGAAGATTGAACTAAAACAAGGAAGCCAGCTAAGCAAAGCTTAATAAGGTTTGGTTTGGCATAAAGAAGTGGACCTGAGGTGAGAAGTGCAGAGAAAGCTGTGTGAGTTCATGTCATGTGTTGTTAGGCTGTGTGAAACTTGACAACGCTTTTCAAATTTTCCACGTGTTAATCAATGGAGAAAAAGGTGCACGAATCTTGTCACAGAAGCTGCTGCAGAACCCAAATCCTTTGTCACTGTCACTGTCATCGATTCCGTAACTGTCATTGCTTGCAATACGACACTTGTACTTCTTCAGCCTCGTACTGGGTTCTCATGTAATTCTGAAAAGATGGTAGGGGTATCAAGGTCAAGTTAAGTTGAAGAAGCATGAACCTGTGTGGAAAAGTCCCAACTTGTTTCTGGTCGAGAATAATCGAGAGTCAAATTCTCGTGTATTTATTTTAATGACAAATTTAAGTTTACACCCAAGTGTTTAATTATGTTTCATTTTTCACATTAATATAAACGGATATTTTACGAGACTTTTTTCCTATTTTTTAAAAATTACATAAATGCACTCTTTCAAACTTTATTCACACAAATAAACATGTTTATTATTTATAATTTGGAAAGTCATGTTCTAATATGTTAAATGTGGTCAATATAATTTTTTTGGTACGTTTGATCACTATTCGTGGAGTGGAATTCTCACCTATTTATTTAATTAATTTTTAGAAAAAATAGATTTATTTGAAAAAAATTATACTTTAATATAAGTCTTGGTTTTGATTAATGATTATATTTTTTAAACAAAGTGCGTTTTTAGCACTTTTTTAATTATACAACGTTACAATATCTGTAAGAGTTATTTTTAATTACACGCCACCCTCTTTTGTTCCTAAGTTGATGTTCCTAATTTAATAAAAAATTACAGTAGCTGTCATTGTATATTGCATTAATCTCTGTTAAATATTTAAAAAGAATATTATGTTGTAAAGATAGTGTTGTGGTTAGAAAAAGGGTGAGAGGGGGGAATGAATTATTGCGACTTTCCTGTCTGGGAATGAAATGATAAACGTGGTGTTGAACAAGTGGTGTTGAACACGAGACCACATCCGTAGAGAATACCAACCGCACATGTCATTTTTTTATCAATAAAACCTTGTTGGTAGGTTTCTACACAACCTAAATAAAATAAATAAATTTTGAATATGGTATAAATCTTATCTCTAATTAGGATTAGTCTTATCTTTTGAGTTAGTTAAAACAAATTTTTTATTATATGAGTAAGTCTTTTGTATAAATCAATGACCACAACACTTAGGGAGAAGAATAAATTAGAATTTGTTAATGATTCTTTGTCACAACCAATACCTAATTATGCTCATACTATATAGAAACAATTCCAATAATATGATGATATCATGGTTGATACATTTGATACCACCTTCAGCTAGACAAAGTATTGTGATTAGATAAAACTGTCATTAAAATCTAAGATATTTACAAGGAGATTTATTGATAATTTCATAATTACAACAAGAAGTTGCTTATGCAAAACAAGATGATGATGTCTCTATTATAGAACATTATACGAAAATTAAGGGTGATATGGGATGAATTATAATCTATAAACCATATCCATTATGTAATTATGTTAAAAAATATTCATGTGATACTCTTGTAAGTTGTAACTAGGAAATAAAGAAAGATATAAGACTAAATTATACAATTCTTAAGAAAATTGAATGACCTTTATAATAATATAAGGTTTAATATCCTATTGATCAATCATCTTCTCCTAATTAACAATGTTTTTTCTATGTTACTCAACAAAAAAGACAATTCAATGGAGTTATTAATATAAATTATTTCAGCTAATTCAATAGAATTATTAATATAAATTATTTCATTGTAGTTGATGTTATTAATTTATTTAAGATTGTGTAGTTATTGTGGAAAGAATGAATGTGTTGTGGAAGATTATCAAATAAAGAATGATTAGTAAATAATTTCTCATGAATAGAGGAGGGTTAGACTTCCTATAATAATAAAAGTTTACATGCGGACAAAAGGGGAAAAGTATATAATTATTATCATAGGTCACAAAATGCTTTAAAAAAAAAACATGGATATCCATCAAGATATCCCTTTTGTACAATATACCTAAGCCTAACATTAACTATACAACTACAAAATAACAAGTAATAAAAATTCAACAACCAGAAACATGAAATTATTGAAATTAATTTCATAACAAGATTAAACTCTAATGCATTTACTACAACACATATCCACTCCACAAAGTGATGATATTAATCAACTTGGTATTTCTAAAATCAATTCTATTGTTAGTTAAAATAAATTTTATTATAAATAAATTAATATTAGTCTCATCTCTATTGTTAATTAAAATAAATTTTATTATAAATCATTTACTATTAGTCTTATTTCTAGTTAGTATTAATCTTATATCTGTTATTAGTTAAAATAAATCTTATTATAAACTAGTTAGTTTGTTATGACTGATGATTGATTTCTATATAAAACTTGTAACCAACTCTACAATATATGAGTGAATAATAATATTTAATTTTTTTGTTTTCGTTTTTTATGTCTTTGGATATGGTATGTCATAAATTTTACATCTGAAATATTTATTTATATTTTTTAAAATACATTAAAAATACAAATTAACGTTTTTTCTATAAAATTTTAAAAGATGAGGTAGCTGACCATACTGTTAGTCATAGACCCATTAATAATTTAAACATTTTCTTATATTGTGTACTTTATGCATTGAATATATATATATATATATATATATATATTAATTATACGTATACAATACAATTTAATAAATTATTTATTAACAAGGTTTAAATCTAGTTTTTAATAATCTTAGAAGTTTAGTCCTTTACATAAGTCAATATGGTTAATAACTAAAAAGATGTAAATAAATACATTATAAAAATTTAATATAATAATTGTATAAAATAATTTTATTTAAATTTACTTAATTAATAGACTAGTCTTTTAGACTTTTTTAATGATATAAGACACCTTCTTTTAATAAAGTGGAGTTTTATAAAACAAAAATGTAGACTTTACCTATTTCCTAAATTAGTTTTCACCTGGATATAGGTCGATTTGTAGGTTCTTGTTAAGTAGTCTGACGTATTTCTTGTTTGAGAAAAAATTATAAGAAGGTACAATAAATAATAATAGTTATTTATAGGAAAAACAATAATTGATGTTTTAAAACATGCAAAATTTATCATTCATGTGTATGTCAATATATAATATTTACTTCTTATTTAATGGTAACAAAAGAAATGAAAAACAATTAACTATATATCTTCAATAAAAAATATCAAAATAAAAATAAATTAGACATTTAAATATAACAACAATTTCTCTCCCATTTTATCTTAATGTCTAGAGGACAAAAAATGAGTCTAGAAGATTTTATTTTTCTTTCCTTCCATTTTTACCGCTACATCTTTGTTAGAGTTTATGTTAAATTATTTTAGATTGAAAAATGGTTAAATATATTATTAATTTTTGTTTTATCATTTATTTATTTATTTGAGTCTTTAGAAGAGAAAATTTGAATTTTATTTATACAACTTTAAATAAACTACTTTTAGTTATTTTTTTAATTATAAAAAATATTTGATAATGATAATAGTATGAAGAATTATAAAGTTTGATAAGAGAAAATCATTCATCATCTCATTATATTATTAATAAAGTTAATATATTTTCTTTTCTTAATAAGTTCATATACTTAATAATAGAATCATAATTGGTTAACATACTAAACTAATCACTCATACAATATATAGATAATGAATATAATCTCATCATATTTCATCTAGTTACATATATTCATCTTATATAAATCTAATTTAATTATATTATACACATCTATATTTAAATAAATAAAACAAACATTTCACTAAATAAGAAAATTAGAGATATATTTCTTGAACCAATTACTTAGTTAAGTGAGATATCTTTATTATATATGTGAAAACTCTATTCAAGTTGTCCATTCATACCTTAAGTGATACTTATATAACTTAAACAAATTTATGTCAAACAAACTCATCCCTGGAGTGTCCAATTATTTTTTGAATGACCAAAACTTTATAAAAAAAGAAAAAGAAAAAATCAAAACTAATTCTCTCAGAGTTCAAAAGTATATTCCGTAAATGATGTGACTTGTTGTATTAATCACCAAGTACTAAAACACCTTTAAAACTTTAACTTTTTATTGCTTCAGAAATGAGAGTTTCGAGTTTCAGACAACTGATAATTGTTTTGACATCTCTCTTGCTTATGTTTCAAATCATAACCTCAGCAAGAAATAATGTAAATTAAACGACCATGATAGAATTTGAATGAAGGGAATTGCCACTTTAATAATTATGATAGTAGTTGACTGACAGTGTTTAGTTAACTAATGATTACCACTTCTTGAGTATTATTTAAATAAAAACTTAATCCTTAAACATAGCTCAATATTTAAGAGAGTGATATAACAAGATAATTTCTAATCACACCAAAAACAATTCTCAAACGGTTTAAATCTAATTGTTTTCGTATAATTTTATAATTCAAAACTACACCGTAATCTAAAATTAGACATCCATACACATGTAAATTATATCACAAATAAATATGTTAATTCAACCTAAAAAACTATCACTTCAAACCCAAATATTCAACATATTTTATACACATTTGAATTTAAAAAAAATAATAATATGAATAATTAGTTTTCTTTATCTAGAACAACTTGTCTTACAAGAAAAATAACTTCAATATCCACAAACTTTTAAATAGGTTGATAGAACTTTCAAAATTTAAACTTACACAGTCAACATCTATATCTTTTTTATATTATCACTTTATTTCTTTTTCATATTATCACTTTATTTCTATTTTTCAACTGATATAGATAGTTTGAGTACATAATTTCTCCCAGACCTAAAGAAATGAAGAAAAAGTGATACAATTCACATTAAAACAAATATAAACTTAGTTTGATTAAGATTTTGATTAAAACTTATTTAAAAAAAATTCAAAGATTAAGACATAAAACTTTATGTCGTTGGCTGGGTTTGAAGACTATTCTTTTATCATCCTACTACTTGGGCAAGTGTTAGTTCGAAATTTAAACCAATCATACAACGAAGAAAAAATAATGTGTTTCTTTTAATTCACACAACTTTCGTAATTTTAGCTTGACTTAGAACCATTGCAGCGTTGCTTCTTTCTCTGTTCTGACAGTCAAATACATACATATACATTTATATTCAACACTATTATTAAACAAAACACAGCAATGAAATCGGATAATGCTGCGTCTCAGTGCCGCTTCTTCACCAATTCTCATAAATTATTTTCAAATTACGATTTTTTAATTAGTTTTTAACAATTTTCCATACAAAAGTGATAGAGAGTTGTTTTAGTAGTGTGTCACTTTTTCTTTACAGATATTTGTGTATTTTGTTTTAAATTTATCTAAGAATGAGGGCAATTGAACATGATTGAGAAGAATTGAGGGATTGATGTTGAATGTCTTTCTAAACCAAGAATAAAGCAAAGCTTTAGAAATACGCAACTACACAAGGCTCACTAGCATTTCGAACGGAGAAAGTCAGGTATTTTGACCATTAGTTTGAAGTTTAGTGTGTAATATTTAAGTACCATACCTAATAAATTTGTTGACTTTTGTAATAATCATTTTAAAAATCATATTAACAATATTTTTTGATAATTAAGAGTGTAAAAAAAGTGATATAATATCATGCTAAAATGGAGTTTCGTTTCTATAATACACATTGATATTTAATAAAAGAAATTATGCAAATTACTGAGATGAAATTATAATATTGTATCTCTAAGTTCTGGCATAAAAAGCTTTACATCCATAGTGTGACATTGTAATAAAACTCAAATTTTTTTTGGTGTGTATGTTTCTTTCGCCGTGAATTCGACATGAGCAAAGCTTTTCTTGAAAAAAAAAAAAGTTCATTTCTATTGGATAATATGGATAAGGATAGACTAGTCTTAAATAATTTTAATAGATACCTTTCGTATTTTATTTTCTAATTTAATTGTAACTTCTTTCAAAACAAACATACGTAAAACCTTTTATAGTCTAACGTATTAATTATTGATTACAAAGATTAGACCAAATCAATTGATAAGAAAATATAACTACATAAATTTTATTAGACCTTTCAGGCAAATATATTAATATATAATTTTAATTTTAACTTTTTAGAAAATTAAATTATATTAATTTTTTAACTATTTAAATTTTTCTTTTAAAGATTGTATAAGCTTTTTCATTTAAAAAATCTTCTTATTTAAATGAGTTGATCTAGTAATCAAATTTAATTTTTATTTGTTCTCAATTTTAATTTTTAAATTTGTTCTTTTCCATTTTCATTATGTAATTTTTAAATAACATTATATAATGAAATATTACTTTCTTCAATTTATAATGTAAATTTATTTTAATATGAACTGCATAACAAATCGAAAAGTAACCCAACAAATACTAAAAATAGTCCAATAACTAATTATATCCACAATTAAAATGTGTAATAACAGATAAAAGAAATTAAGAGAAATAGAAAGATATGCTAAAAATATAAGAAACAGTAAATAAACTAAAGCTCCTGAAATAAAACCTATCAACCACTTTTGTGTTGCTCAACTACTTATAATTTAGGAAAATGCACCTTACCAAAGGCACTTTAAATAAGAAAAAACAATTCCACAAATTTCAACTAACAAATTAAAGATGGAAGTACTACTTCAAAACTTTTACCTTCATTCACCTACGCAGCAGGGGAATTTCATGCCAAGATAACAGCTTTGATTTGCAGAAGCAACAATAATAACAACTTCCTACTAAATATAAGAGTTTTTTCTTCACAGGTGAGATTTGACCTAACTATTCCAGCCCGCTGCAAATATATATAATAACTATTGATTCTTACTACTACTATCAGTATTTTATGCACCCAATTGAGTTAAATCTAAGAACATCCAGAATAGTTATTTCATATCCAAAACATATTTTGCCAAAGGTAATGTGAATGTACTACAACATAACCAATTGGAAAAACATTGTCATCGCTCATCAAAAGCTTCATGCCAATGAAGCTCACTTCATGTTCAAATTACTGAAAAATAAAGCAAAAAGAAAAAACCTAGACATCACAATACTGTTTCACTAGATAATAGCAACTCATGGCAGAGAACTGGTCACTTGTTCTACTTTCAGATCGCCATAAGGTCACCATAATTTCGCATAAGTACTATTGATCCTGCAAAAAGTCCGGCAGCACGCAGCAATTTCTACATGCCAAATAAACAAGACAATCAACATTCATTCTAAACTAAATCAAGCTTCAAGACATAAACATGAAGAAATAAATACCTTTATAATTAAGTAAAAACTAACGGCACTAATCACTTAATAGTCAGTGCAACAATCTTATTCATGTTCTACAACCAAGCTCATGACTATCCTAATTAACCAGAAAGTTCGGTGGTTGCTTAGTCTAGATGAGAAGTTAGAGCAGCTATCCATTACTCACAGGATAATAAATTTATAGGGTTCAATTACCTATATTATATTTTCTACAATAAACACAAATCGTGCATCATGTCTTAAGAGCTTCTTGGCAAAACTGATCATAATGTTTCACAGCAGAGTGCGCCTAAATTACTACGAAACTAATGCTCTCTTTGGGTGAGAGGAAAAAGAAATAGAAAGGAGGGGAAAACAGGACAATGATGTATTTTCTTATGTTTAGTAGAAGAGTAAACATTGAAAGGGAAAAAAGGATAAAAGTTGACTGTTAGAAACAAAAGTTCAAATTATTCTTTCCTTTCATTCTCTCTTCAGTTCAAATTTCAAAATGTTCTTTCTATAACGAACAAAGGGTAAAGGCAATGCCATTGTCATTAAGGTGCAGGCAATGAGAAGAGGACCAACATTTTCTAAACTTGAAAGTAATATAATATAACAAACAACGGTAACAGCTACCAGAGGAATAAATATCCAAAAGCCACAGGATCATCAACACAACGATTTATAAAATTCAGGCATGTAACTGGAACAGACGCTGCAATCAACAGTTCAATCAAGAACCCTATAAATTCGCAATTGTCTCATAACCCACAAGAATCTAAAAATTCGCAAGGGATCCTCGAGTTCAATCAAGAATTGAACCACCTCCATACAAGCACTCACACCAATTGAAAGTGAGAACGGATTCAACAACCACACAATGTATAAAATCATGGGTCCCATCACAGAGCTGTTATGTTGCAACGATGAGTAAAATGGTTGGCGTGGGTAATTACAACCCATCGATTTTGCAAGTAAAAGGCACTCATATCACAATAAATAAAAAATCAAGTTTCTCCCTTAGCACCATAACACAAAACACACAGAATAGCTTGAGTTCAAAAAGGGTCTCATTTCACGGATAAAAACTGTAAAATTTCAAAATAATCTGGGGCCATTTCTTGATCTCACATTTTAAAATAAATAGGAACGGGTGCGAAAGGAATAGAAGAATGCGTTAGAGAGAGACATTACCACATTGAAGGCCCATTTCTCATCGTCGTAGATTTGAGAATTGACGAAATCTTTGAGGTACTGAATCGAAACTACAGAGTCGGCCATTGATGTGAAAGGAAAGGCGAAAGCAAAGCACCACGAATGAGAGATTGATATTAGGGCCAAGTATTAGGGTTCTGGGTTTTGTGTTTTGCGCTTCTTTTGTTTTCTATTTTCTACTTTCTTACCCGGGGAATATTATAAATAGGAATATATTTATTTCTTTTATTTTAACATCTTATATAATATTTATTTTAATTTTAAGATATTTATTATGTCTCGTCAACTTGATTTAAAAAATAATAATTCTTAAATTTAATACCTTTTTAAAACATTTGTATTGCAAAATGATACTTTTTTTAAACATTTGCATATGAAATGTTCTAGAAATTTTATTAAGGGTTTTAATTCAAATACGTTGTTTGCTTTGGAAGGACATATAAGATATCATAAAAAGCATCGAACGATTTTTCAATGTGTAGTATACTGCCAATTTAATCTTTAAAAAAAAATCAATTTTGCTCTGTTTGAAAAATATTTTTCATATAAATTAATCTGTAAATTTTATTATTTAATGTCAAATTAATTATAAAAATACATTTTAATCTTAAATTTGGTCTTTAAAATTACAACTTAATGACAACATGATTTCACTGATATCACATGCAGGACGTAATTATTTAATTTTTTACCTGTTGAACAACTAAATCAGAGTTTTCATTGTTGAATAACTAAATAGAAAGGAATTCACTGGATTTGGTAATTGATATGCAGAAGTTCGTTTTCAAAGAAATGTCAAAGATTGATTGAATCCTTGTACAAAGAATCTGGTACCAGCATTCTAACAAAAATGGAGATAAAAACAATTTTTATGTACTTCTTTTCATCAAACTTTTTTTACGTACTCAGAACTCATATTTAACTAATGTCAACTTGGAATATATATTTTATATAGCAATAATTTTAATAAATGTTTTTCTATAAGTTTATCATAAATTTATAGGAATTATTTATATTATAACAGTTAATTTGAATTATGAATATCCTCTTTAAAATAATACTAAAACTATTTATAAATAACGATTAAAACTTTGTTTGTTAGTCATAGAGCAGGTTTCATATTTTATTAATCAATTGTTTAGAATATAATAAAATATGATTTCTTTATTCTTTTATATTTTGTGGGTATTGGATATTTCAAGTTTTTTTCTGGGAGAGTTGAATTAGAAAATAATTATATAAAAATAGATGTTTACCTCATCTTTATAATGAGGAACACCACTTTTACCATATCATCTTTATTATTGTAATTTTTATTATTATTGTTACTATAGTAGTCCCTATTATATAGGTGACATCAATCATCTAACAATTACTATCTTATTAAAATGATCATTATAATCATTTATATCATTGTTACTATCTCACTATAATATATCATTACTATCATTTTTATTTTTTTTATCACAACAACTGGTCTTATTATTGCTACAATATTATTACAATGGTTGTGGTGCTTACTATTTGACACATCATTTCCATAATAACAAATGCTATCATAATGTTACCATTATTATTAGTTTTATAACTTTTCTTATTTTTATTCTTACTATTATTATTCTCACTATTATTATTATAATTTTTATTGTTATTATCCTATCTTATAATTATTTATATTACTTTTATTAGTATTATTATTTTTATAAACAAATAACTTCAAATTTAACTCAATCTTATAAAATATAATTATTATATAAAAAATTACATATTTTTATATACATCGGTATCTACCTCCATCTATTTTGATACTATCTTTCTTTTATGTAACACTTAAATTTTTTTGTCATTACCATTACTAGTATAATTAACATTAGAATCATTATTATCATCTTAATCATCACCATTTATCATAATCTTATTTTTATTAAGATGCGCACTAATAGATTACATAAGTACGTATCTGGCATTCTTATCTTATCCTTGTACGTTCTATTTTATTCTCGTTCAAATAGGATGGTTCGAAATGATTGCAAAAATTCTTTTAAAACCCTTTCATTTCATGAAAAGATAAAACACTTTAAAATATCGAATTAAATAATAAGTTTCCGCAATAATATATTCCGCAGCTGACAGCCATGAGATTTATATCTCGAGCCATCTCTCGTAGGTTTCTTCAATATTGCAACCCATTTGCTATAGAGATAAATAATTTGTCTGAGAACTCACCCTCGAATGAACAGAACATGCACATTGTAGTCATACATCGGCCTTGCTAAGGTTAAAATCGTAGAGACAGTTTTCATTAAGTTTATGAAAAAAGGAAAAGAATACACATAGTACCAATTTACATATAAACCCTCCACAACAGAGATTCGTGTAACAACTCAATCGCAGGAACACATCTTGCTCAATAACTTGGCAAAATGGAAGAAGGAAGAAAAGTGCATTGGTACTGAAAAAAATACATGACCAATCCAAAACACCTCTGCAAGTACTACTAATGAACTCACTACTCTTCCATTGAATGATTGCACTGATGATAGTCAGAAACCTGAACTCGTGCCTAAATAAAGGGAAAAGAAAAGGTGTTTGGCTTCCTTTTCCTATAAAAAATAATCAACCCACCAGATTCTTTTGTATTGTTTTTGTTTGTCTTTTTCTTATTCAATTAGCCAATATGATCATGCTGCTGAAGACGACGGTGTAGAATTACGGTTCCCCACACCTTGACGTCCACCACCACGCCCACCTCCGTTTTGATTTGGCCGTTGAGAACTCCTAGGTTGCCCTGAGAATTCTCCTTGGTTTCTGAATTCATTTCTGCCATAACCTCGTCCACCGCCAAATTTCCCACGTACTCTGAAACTGTCGCTTCGGAAACCACCTCTTCCTGGAGGATACCTACCTCTCCCACTACCGCTGACTAGAATAAGAAGAAAAAGAGCATAATCAACATCTTAATATGGATCATGTTTAACTCAAAGATAAAAGTATAAATCAAAATATATCAATGTACCTCGTGTAGTAGTTCTCTTTTCCTCAACAACAGCTTGTCGCTCACCAACAGTGATAGGTGAAGCCTGAAATTAGTATTTGGCAAGGTGCTAGATCAGCATCATGTCGGTAAAAAAAAAGCAAATATACCTAATACTTCAATGAGAAAAGTAAAAGGTAAAACATGATACTTAGCATATGAAAAATAGAAATCATGCGATTGAGGGTGCAATTATTGCCTCATTGACACGGACACCAATAAGCAAATAAAAATGATAAAAGAACAATTTTTTTAACAATAAAATGTAAGGCAAGAGGCAAAATGATAAAGGATGTCATGTACCAGCAAGTTTGACAGATTTAATCTAACAGCAAAAATACAAATTCACAACATCACAAATCCCACTTGGCCCTCATCTATATAAATAGACTACATACAGTCAAGCCGCCGCACAGTAACAAGCTACTTCCTCAAACAGTTAGCCAAGGGCTTACAACATTAAAAGTTAACTTATATTTTATGTCCTGCAACAACAACAGCATTGTACATAATTTTATAATTATGACAAATTATCCGCATCACTTTACCCAAAAATGGAGAAAATTGATTATTAAGTTTACTTTTTCCCCACTCTCTGATTCTTCTAAACCATGTGAACAGAAATTGTTATACATGTTAGATAAGGACTAGTTTTTCCTATGGTGGTGAATATTGACAATGAAGGATCAACAAGCGCACAGAAATGTGTAGGGGTGATGGGAATGCTAAGGTGGGTGAGAAGACACAACAGAGAAGAGAAGATTGGTTCAGGGTCAAAACTATCAGGGAGAGAGAGAGTTTAAATGGCGCATACTAAGTAAGGAGAAGATGACTGAAACTCTCACCTATGGTAATTCAATAATGTGAGAAGAAGACTAATTAATATAGGCTTTAGTAAGAAAAGGGGATTAAACGAGACAGTATCCAATGAAAAGGGTAAAAGAAAACCTACTGAATTTTTTTTATTTGCAGAGGCAAGGCAACCCCATCCAGTAATATAAACTCTATCTCTTTGCAATGTGGACTCCGGATTTTCTCAATATAGTCTCACAAGCTCAACCATTGGAGATGGTGCATAAAGAGTATGTCACGTGATCCTTTTAATGAATTTAAAATGTACTCTGCCACCGCCTTATAATTTGGGTTAAATCCCACAAGACTGGCTTGTGAAGTGAGTGTTGACCTACTTATACTTTAGCCTTATCTCTTGTTAACGTGAAACTTGAATTTTCTTTTCCAATACATCCCTTTACTTGACTTGATGCATAAATAATATGGTAGGTAACCCTTTTAATAGAATTAGGATAGACTATGATATTATTTTACAACTTGGATTTTGACCAACAAAACTGGTTGGTGAGGTTATGATTGTCTCCTACTTATATACTCTTCTCAGATTCTATCTCTAGTTAATGTGTAACTTGAGTTATCCCTAATACTTCTAAATCATAAGATCCACTGACGTCTTTCACAACACTACAACACAAACATGCTCAATAAACATCTAACAAGACCACCTATATGCTAAACACAAAAAATAATCCCATTTCGAAACGGCATTCACATATTGCTTTAATCTGATTTCTACCACGACCTTCCAGTTTAGAAGCATGTGCAATATATTATGAGCAAAAGATGTAGAAAATACTCAATTCAAGCTAAAGCTTGGGAATTGCACGCAACATTTTAATGCTAATTTGTACCATAATCAATAAACTAAAAGATATTAAAATGTATAATCTTATGGACATCCTCTCCTTCCGTGGGCAAATAAACAAACAACAGCGCAGGGCTACAAACCAACACTTCAAAATAAACAATATGTACCTCAAGTGCACTTTGCATGGAACTCAATTCCTCAAATTCAACAAAGCCAAAACAGAATCCGTGCTGCAAGAAATCAAAAATATGGTATAGTTCATAAGCTTGCCTCAAAAAATGCTTAGTTAATTTGAAAATGCAGACAGTAATATCCACAGACCTTGCTACTTCTAACTTGGATACCATCATGCTTAATAGGACCAAATTTCTTAAAAACTTCTTCAAGTTGCTCAACTGTTGCACTATACGGCAAGTTCCGTATATATATGGAGTGACCTTCAGCTGTTAAAAATACAAAACAGATCAGTTGATTTTCAAACTAGAATTTAATGCAACAGTATATATGGAGTTATAGACTTCAATAATTTTGCCTCCTTTTCTTTCATGTATTTGTTTTGATCTCTTCTGCTCACAAGTTATTTTTAGATGAAACAAGTAAGCCAAGGAGGAAGATGTGTCTAGATCACAGTTGACTGATCTGAAAAATAAAATGACTGTCAACCATGTCAATGAGCACCAATGTATACCTTCTTCATGGAGGTCACTACTCCCAGGTGCACTATCACTAATAGGAGCAAATGACTCAGGCACAGGGGTTGATTTGGCAGTTGTAGGCCATTGTTCACTGGATTTAGCCGATGCCACTCTTGCAGCTACTCTGGGAACGTAGACATGGCCAGATGCTACATAACTTTTCATTACCTTCATGTAAATGAACATCATTAACCTAATCAAATATAAACGAGCAGAAGAGTAACATAGGGCAAGAAAATATAAGGACAAACTCACAATAGCCGCATATGATCTCCTTGGTGCATCATCCTGAGCAGCAGAAGTTGAATCATGAACTGTAATAATATCATTCTCACTTAAGTCAGTAGGGGGTTCAGCGACCTCTTCATCAATAACTGATCCCTCTTCCTCATCCTGAGGATGATAAACTTCACCAGCATCATTATGGTTTTCATCCTCTACCAAAGCTGAAGTTGCAGTGTCTTCAACAGGATGTTTGGGAGCATGTGTCTCCTCTAGAAATATAGAAGAAGAAATTATGAATGGAGGATTAAGTAAACCAAATACAATTCAATATACATGCATACATATGTGTGTGTGTGTGTGTTGAGAAAAATCATGCAAACCTGATTCTGGTTCATGCACTGTCTCAGCATTTTCACTGATGACATTTACTGAGGCAGAATTTAACTGCGGTGCATCATTCACCTCAATGTACCTAAAGACATCATTTAAGACAAAATATCCTTTTTCTTGTGGAGCCAGAAAGAATGTCTGTGAGAACTTCCTTCTCACATTATCCTTCCCAGTTAAGCATCCAGTTACTAAAACTATCACACCTCCCTTATGCGACTCCTGAGCATCTGCAGTTTTTATTTCTGCTGTATAATCTTCATAATTCAGGGAAATAATCTTCTCATGGATGTCCTGATCCAACAATTAGGCAAGGAAATTGTTCAGAAACCAAACCACTAATAGGCAGCTTCCTAGGGTGTATAAACATTACACAAACACAAAGTATACATATTACATGACAAATGTATTTAGTAAGGGAGTAAGCATGCTATCACATTACAATAGTACTCAGCTAAGTATACCAAAAAGCATGAAGAAAGTGGTACACGCCCCAGATTAACAGTGTATATTAGATGGATGGTAGTCCTATCAATAATGGTAGAGGGAGATAGAGAAATCATAGATGAAACAAACATGATGGAAACAGATAGAAGACTCGGCACAAGATGGGCATATAGTTATCATCTAGCATAGACAAATGTAAAGTATCCATATTGCCTAAACATTGTGATACTAAGGCAGAAAGAAAATTGATCATTTAAGTTAGCCATTCTAGTATAAGGGCAGACAGTCATCATTAGTATCATAATACATTATAACATAATGATAAAACTAACTGTGGTGCATACAGAGCACTGTTCTGGTTTAAGTTTCATACTTAATATAATCATATTTGCTTTTATCAATAGTATATATTGATAAGGTGGCAAGGTCCAGATATCAATCGGCCCAAAGTTAACCTGTGCTTCAAGGCCGCAAATTGTGACCAAAAAAAGTGTCATCAGTGACTGACTAGCATTCTTTAGCCTTGTCATAGTTTTGTTCCGAATATAACTGTATTGTAACTTCTCATGTCAGATTTCTTGCAAAATATTTGGTTGGCAAAGAATGAAGGGGAGAGTAAATAGGGAATCAAAATCCTTCCCTTCCCATTTTTAGCCCCCCTCCAATATTCCGGGTATTTGGAGACCGGGGACGCCTAAACTCTGTGAATTGTGCTGACTAAATAATCCTTATTTTGAATACCTAAGTTTGATCATTTTATTATCAATTGTAAAGGAATAATGTATAAAGGTAAAATATTTTGTTTTTGTTCCCCTCCACTCACAAACCAAGTAAAGGTGTCCATTCCTCCCTTCACTTCCCCTGCTTTGAACCAACCAATGCTTAGTTCATCTTGTTTGAAAAGGGCACTCTATGATAACCTTAAGCAAAAACTTCCGGATGACATCTGAACTTAATTATGCTTCAACCAATTATTTCTCCTTATTAGGTATATTATAATAATAATTCTACATAAATCCCACAAAATTTATCTCTTTACTTCAAGAAATACCCTCGGGATTCATAAACTCGATTACAATTTTTTTTCCATATCCTCTTCTTATTAATCTTTCATAGTTTTAATCCAAAATTAAAAAACGAAACATCAGTTCAATAATCTTTTTTTATAAACAGTGCTAAGATAAAAGGCATAATATGGAATATGTCGCATGTCAAAAAGAACTATTTTCAAAATGATCATAAATATTCCAAAGTGTTAATAACAATTTCACTGCATTCTGTCTCTTAATATCTTTCACAATTTTAAAAATATTTATTTGGATAATTATTCTAGATGTCGGTGGATGTAAACAGTATATGGTTTTACCATCAAAGAAGTGAACTACAAATGCACCTGGTACAGTATATACTTACTTGTACAGTTGTCACAGTTGTCATCACACCATTGTTGTCTGACCTGGTTAAGAAACTTGAATCCTGATAAAACCTGTGCACCAAGTTTGGGGATTGGTGCAGAATGTGATAATATTGCTCCACAAAGGCATTGCCAACAACTTGAGCACTGGGAGTGGTCAGAGGGATGGTTTCCGGCATTGCCATCTGCAATAAATTTTATATTAATGTAAAGCAGAAAAAGTATTAATTATGGATAAATCTGGGTTATGGAAAGTAAAGACATGTTTCAGCTTGCCACCCAGCTAGGCCCCACCCCATCTCAAATTAACAAAAAAGAATTTGCATAACTCATATTATATGTCATAAAAAAGGACAAAACAAATCCTTTTAAAAAATAATAGCTTTATTAACAAAACACTCTTAAAAATCTGCAAAAATCACAAAAACTAATCCAAAACCACACTCAGCGTCTTCAAATCAAAATTCAGGGTGAAAATAATTGCAAAGCGTCAGATCAGAACCTACAAAGAGAGGGGAAAACACAAATGTAGGGTGAAGAGATAAACTACAATGAAACATCACATTCACTAACTACCAAACGCACGAATCCCTTAAACAAGAAACTCACGACACCACTAGCCAGTGTCACCACATGTTGTCTCATCCAATCATCCCTAAAGCAAATGACGAAGCTGAATGTTATGAATCACACGCAAAAGGTGAAACACTGCCAATAACAGTGTTCGAAAAACTACAAAAATAGGTTCCCTGGAACAAAGATCAGAATGCCTAAACCAATGTCCCGGTTCCAGGCCAAGGGCGAGGACTACAGTAAATTTGTAACAGTATATAGGTGTCAACGCAATACAACACCCAAATCAAACCACTAGAGAGCAGTATATTCATTATCCTAATTTAGAAGTAGAAACCCACAAATCACGAGAACTAAAAAAATCCTAGTAAAAACCCTAAACAGAATCAAAGTCCACATCGCAACCATTGGAATCGCGGAGAGTAAAAAAAAAAACAGTTAAAGATTTTTGAGAAACTGGGAAAAGGCTGGAACGAAAAACTGCGTACATCCTGAAAGCGAAAGCAATTGGTCAATTGGTCCTAAACGACACGGTATTGACAGATCAGGTAGGAAGGAAGCTAGTAAAGAAAAGCATAACCGAAAACCAGCGTATCCGACAACTGTATTAGGAAAAACGAGTTTATAAGACGCAAGTGGGTACCTGGTTGGTTGAAGACACGAGTTACGAAGGAGAAAGAGAGAGAGAGATCGAACAAGACAGAGTCTTTGACGGGCGTGGGAAGAGAGAGAGAGAGTAAAGATTCTGAAGCTTAGTTTGTGTCTGTGTTGTTGTGTTCGGAGATCACAAGAGACGATGACTCCCACTGTTGCTTTTTCCTTTTTTCTAAGATGCCTTTCCCACGTTTATTATCTATAGTTTATTCTAATCTACTAGTGCGTCTCACTGATAATGGGTATATATAACATAAAATCTTTAAAATATTTTGTTAATGATATGATTAAAAGTTTGTTAGAATTAAAAATATAATATTACTATGGAAATCTATAATTTGTTTGATTAGATTTGGTTGTAAATAACTGCTGAGAGATTCTTTTTGTACTAATTATTATGACTCTGATGGTGGCTTTTAACATTAACTAAAGAATCAAGTTATTACATATTATGTACAGGAATATTTACCTTATTTGTTAGTATTAATAGCTAAATTCCTTTTTTCTCCGATTCATATAATATTAATTTCTATATTGTTAATTTTTATATACATTATCATTTATTAACTTAATCAGTTATCTTTTCAAGATAAAATTATTTCACCGTTGGCTAACTCCAAAACATATCATATTTATGATTAAATATAACAGGAATCTATAAAATAGTTACTATCTTATACACTTGAATAGTTCGTTATTATCTTATACACTTAAATAATTAGTTATAAAATATTATCTCTAATATATAGTCTATGAGTTTTTATATCTAATTTGTTATATGAATAATTCCATATATTTTGTTATATAGAAACAGAATTTGGGGTATTATATATAATATATTATTGAAATTAATTACTTTGATAAAAGAAATTATAATATAATAAAAATATGTTTACCAAACATAACATTATAAATTACACACCAAATTGAATTATATATTTATAGATTGATATCTATTATCACTCATGTATTTTGGTATATAAAAGCAGAATTTGCTATCATAGATAATATATTATTAAATTAATTCGTTATGTATTTACCAAACTCAACATTATAAAATACACACCAAATTGAATGATACATTTATAGATTATATCTACTATCACTCTTATATTAGTACACTATTTAATTTCATGTGACTAAAATTTTAATATAGTTTTTTTTACTAAAACATTTTCTTATATTCATGTGAGTATAATCATAATATATATATATATATATATATATATCTTTTATTATTAAAGTGAGTGATGAATAGGTCTTAATGGAGGAAAGCATTTATTTCTTTAAAAGTAAATATCTTTTATAGTTTCTTTCTTTTCTTTTTTTCAACTATGATTAATTTAACCTATTAAGTAATCTTTTAAAGACAAAATTATTCAATGCTTAACTCCCAAAAATATCATACTTATGATTAAATATAATGCTGCTATAAAGTAGTTACTGTCTTATGTACTCAAATAATTAGTTATTATAGTTTATAAATTTTTATATCCATTTGTTCATAAATAATTTGCAATTTGCGGTATTATAGAAATAATATATATTATTAAAATTAATTACTTTAATAAAAAAATTATAATATAATAAAAATGTATTTATCAAACTCAACAATATAAATTTCATACATCAATTTGAATGATGAATTTATAGACTGATATTTATATTAACACATTACTTATGTGACTAAATTGTATTTACTAACACACCTCCTTATATTCTTGTGAGTATAGTTATAATATATATGAAGAAAGGGTTATTCTTTTTTCTTTAATGATTCTTATATTAAATATAAACATTTCTTTCCTTGAAGTAAAATATCTCTTCCCTTATTTTCTTTTTCCAACTATGATCAAATTACTTTTTTCATTATTGATGTCTTTAAGTTAGTTCTTCATCTTAAACTTTAAAGATTCATCTCTCTTATATCCAAGAACACCACCAACCATCATATATATCTCAACTAGTGTTTACCATAACCAATCTCAAAAAGTCTTCTTTGATTTAAAAGGATTTATTCACTAAATAAAACATTTGAAGAACAAAATTTTGTCCAAAATTAAATGTATAAACTTTATATCATACATTATATAAAGGAAACAAGGTATAAAATTGAAAATAATAGATGAAATAAGAACAACCACCTTAAGATATTTGAGGATAAATGCAAGAATGATTCAGCATTTGAAGAAAGTTTCACAAATATAAAACCTAATATTAAGAACATCATACCCTTAAGCCACTCAAATGCTCACAAAAACTTCAATTCCATTGAATTTTCAAGTGTGGATAGTATATGAGAGGCAGGAAAAGAAGTTCAATGAAGATCCAAAGAGTTAAAGAATACAAAATCATTATATCAAAACATGGCCATATTTTATGATTATAAAAGTGGGGGAGTTATATTTCTTCCTTAACAATGGAAAGTTGCAACTTTCTCATTAAAGAGTTTGTTAAGTTCATGAACTTATTAGCAAATAGATATTTACATATTTAGATTTAGGTATATTCATCTATTTCATTCTTACTTTATAATATCCTAAAATTTTTTAAAATATCTTTTTAATATTCATCCTCATTTTCAAAAAAAAAAAAAACTTACAAATCATATTATACTTTTTAGTTTATCTTAATTTCTTAAATCACAAAAACTATGTTTTCTCTTAATTAATCTTTTAAGTTTTTGTTTCAAATTTAAGACTTTTACTCGAAATACGTCGATATCTTTCACAACTAAAATATTCAAACTAACTTTTCAACTTTTGAAGTTATTTGTCTCAATACTTTCAAACCATGTATCTTTGGTTTTTATATAAATAATTTTTTGATGCTCCTTCTCTTATTTTCTTCTCTTTTATTTTCATTTTCTTTTATTTGTTCTTTCATAATATTTCTCTTATAATGTATCTATTTTCTAATTTTTGATTTATTATATTTTTCTATATCATGTTACATGTCATTTATTTGGATACTATGCTGTCTTCTCTTGAATATAGGAGAGAGAATATTTTAAAGACATTACAAAATAAAGAATAAAAATAATGAAAAACAAGAAAAAAAAAGTAGAATAAAAATTTCTACTAATATTTTAAGTGTCTCAATTCAATGTTTTCAAACTTCCACATTAAAACCAAATCAAAGATTGTAATTCCCTTATTTCATTAATGAAGTATAAAAGAATTTAATAATTTTGTCTAAGATACCAAAAATAAAAAACATTTATTTAAGTGAGAAAAAGAAACAGGTTAACATGACACTTGTAAAGATTTTTTAAAAGAAGTAAACCAAATTATTAAAAGATGCTGACAAAAAGACTAATTAAACAGAAAAATAAAAACTTGAAAAACACTCACAAAATGTAAAAATTAAACAACTAGAATTATCACAAAAGTTATGGTAAATCTACTCCTTAACCAAAGTAAAAAATCTTTTAAAAAAAAAAAAACTCACAATTATAATGTTTGAATTCGGCTAATCTAAAGAAAGACAACTAGAATTTGTGCCTAAGATTTTATGGGTACTTTTGAAACTTTTGTTTACAGATTAATTTACAACAGTATAAAAAGTATACTCTCCACACGTTTAAAATAAAATTCAAATTCACGTTTCATCAGAATTTGAATCTCATTAGCAATAGAAGAACTTTGCTACGGAATGCTCTATACTTATTTTTGAGTTGCAAAACATATTGTGATGTTGATGAGATTTGACTTGATGGTTTTGTCTATTTGGTGTCACTCTCGTTACATTTTCTTTCAACGGAGTTCTTGACACGTATTAAGCAGTGTGTAAGTTTCATTTTCATTTTTGTATAGTTGCTAATGGAAATTAGCATCAAATTTAGGTGGCATGGGCCTTGTTCTTGGTGTGGTCCTAACCAATACCATTAATTGTATAAACAATGGTGAATTTTTGTATCGCCTGGTATGTCTTCACCATTGATTAGTCTTGTCGTGATCACAAAACACAACTAATCTAAATGTATAATGCGCACAAACTACTTTCCAAAAGGGGTGTTTGTGATGCAGGGCGTGCGTATTTAAGGCACACATGATGTGAACATGCTTACATTTTCAGGTTTCTCATGAACAATAAATGTGTTCACACTCAAACTGCTCCAAAATTTAATTTAGACATAATTTTTTTTATTTTAATTAACTTTTAAGTAGATATGCTCTTTAATTTCGTTGTCAATGGAATAACATAACATACTAGTTTTCTTCATTACCTTGCTGATCAACTCGTACTTTCTCTTTCTAATTTTATTCAACTTGCGAGTCACTTCACCCTTGAAAAAGGAAAATTTGAGTTAATCAGTTGCTTGAAAAAAATTGAGAAAGAAAAAGCAAGTTCATTATTAATTATGTCGTCCTGTTGAAAAGAAAAAAACCAAATAACAAAGTAGATGGAAATGAAAAATATTTCAAATATTTAATATAACAATATTTTAAGAGTAAGATTATAATTCTGAGGAAAATATGTTCCTGTATATTTTTCTTTAGCTGTCAGAAATTTTAATATATATATAATTGAAAATACATTTTTCACTTTTATGGTTAAATGTTAATTTTTGTGAGTAGAAGGACATAAAGAGATATTTATCCCTTGTTTTCCCACATTTCTTATACTACTACAAACTGCATAAGTATTTATTTATTTATTTATATTTTTTTACATTTGATTTGAACCATAAGTTAGTGTTGAATGAGGGTAAGGTCCTCAATGATCCATTGTCTTAAACGACCAACTCTAATAAAAAAAAATCATTAAAATAAAGGTAAATTTTGTTTAAATAAACTATAACATTATTAATATCTTAAAATTTTAAGTATGAATTTAAATTTCATATTAAATAAAATGAGTATAATATAAATAATATATAAAAAATAGTGACCAACAAACTATTATTTAAAAACTTTAGATTCAACATAGTGTTTTTTGTCTTACATAATTTGCTTATAGGTTTATTGATGTAAACCTTTTTTATCAAATACTTCATCGGAAATTATAACAATGGTATCGCTATATAGATTCATTTGATATATTTCACAGAAATAGTTATTAATGCCTTTTCTTAAATCTTTAGACGTTTATATTAACTTCTTAAGGTCAAGTTTGCTATCACATACGTAGGATTCGTGTAAGATGAATAATGTCTTAACATCTTTTCTCATCAAATCAGGATAAGTTACCCTCATTCCATAAGTTTAATTTCATTCAAACTCTTTAATACATTATCGCACCACTCCTGTCACATCTTGAAACTGAAAGATCACTCTCATTTGAAGACACCAATAATCATATACTTCTTCTCTTTGCAAATAGGTATCACAATAAACAATTTTTCATTTGAGGATGTCCTCCCAATTTCTGAATTAAAAAAAGAGAGTTTAATATAAGCTCTGAATATCAGTTTATGGGAACACTTATCAATAAAATAATTTTAATTTTTAATTACAAATCAGATTAAAATATTCCAAATTAAATTATAATTGTTCATTATATATATATATATATATATATATATATATATATATATATATATATATATATATATATTTATGTACGTAACATATAAAAATCTTGAATCTAACTTCTGAATACCAGTTTTCTGAGACACTCATATTCAAGGTTCATACTACCAATAAAACAATTTTAAATAATTTTTTATTTACAAATCAATTATAAGATTAATTCGAAAATTACATTGTAATTATTCACTTTATACACGCACATGTAATACAGTATACACTATTGACAACTTCTGCATTTGAAAAATATTCATCAATTACATACGTACTTAATTTTTTCCACTCTCTATTTATTTTGCTTTATTTAATCTTATTATTAATAAATAGTTCAAATTAGTCTCTTAATTTTCGAATTGATACAATTTCGTCCCACTACCTTTTCTTGTTTATTTGAGCATTTGCAGATGAAATATAGGTATGATAACTGAGCTAAAGGAGCATAGATAAATGGCGAAAGAAGTTTGTCCTTAAAACTCCGAAATTTAAGGAATTAAAGAGGCAAAAGATCATGAGTTTTGGTTGGGCTTATTATTGTACAGTCTCTTAGTTCAACTAAAAACGCAAGGAATTTCTTTTTGCACCCTATACTTATCTTCTGCACCTCCACAAATATTAAAATTATCACTTTATTTTTTAGTTTAAAGTTTTTTTTAAACAGGGTAACTTAGAAAATTTTCAGGTTGTATTATTCAGAACTTAAAAAGTATATTTAATTGCATTAAAATTAATTTTAAAATTTGAATTGTGTAATACAAATTGTATTTGAATTATGTAATTTAAAATTTTTTAATGAAAAAATGATTTTCAAGTTATGCAATTCGAGATTCGAATGGATTTCTGAATTTGAAAATGACTCTTAGATTATACAAATTATATTTATTTTTTTATGAAAAAATTTTAAATTATATAATTCAAAAGAAATTTTCTTAAATGTAAAAATGACCTTGAAAGTATGAAGTAGTATTGAGAAATTTTCTTCTTAGTCAATAACATAGCGCATGAACAAAGGAGTAGTTGGCAGAAAGGGTAGGAACTTTGAGAGGATAATTTTATCTTTTAAACAGCTCATGAAAATGAAAATGTCGGAGGAAATCATGAAGGTGCAAATCGAAATAACCAAACACAAAATGTGCAAAATTAAATTTATATGAAAAAAAAAAAAAAACATGATTGGAAGAAGTTATCATGAGATTCAAGGTTGGAGATGGAAGACTAGGCCTGATTTTCTTCATATATTTTACGACCAAGTTTCCGTTTAATTCTACAACTAATAATTATAAGTTCAGAACGAGTGATTAACTCAATGTGATGGTAAATAATTTCAAATACAACCCTTTAATATAAGTCTAAATCTTCACCATTATGAGAGTGTAAGTGTTTACGGAAAAATATTTTGAGACTTATTTTTGAATCAAAGTGTTTCTTAATACTATCATCACATGTATTATATTTTTTAATAAACATTAAACATTTTTTTTTCTCAAATATAATCTTAATTTTCATTTTAGACTAATTTGATTTAACTCCCGGTATTTTTTTTCGAGTATCAAATCACTCTTCTTTTATCATTATTATTCTGTACTTAATTTTTTAAATACTTTCATTTTTAAAACAATACTTTTATTTCAAAATTAAATTTCAACAACTTTATTAAAATTAAAAATAACAAAAATATAATTTAATATGTAAAATATTTGTTTTAAGTTTTAATATATAAAATAAACATTTTTTCTGTACATTATAGGAGCTGAAAATCAAAATATCAGTTAACATAATCATTAAAAATAACCTTTTTCATTTATTTAAAAGAAATTATTATTTATTGTAAAAATAAGTTCTTAAACGAGTTTCTACACGTACGAACAAAATAAACCCTTCACGGCCCATTTTTTGCACCTCGAATAATAACTAAGGATCCGGGTCCGGTACCTGTTCCGGAACCGGGTCCGGTTCCGGGTCTGTTTGGGATTGAAAGGAAGGGAAATGAAGGCGAACGAGGGATTTGATCTGGTGATTGATAAACCCAGTTTTCTTGTCTTCGTAGTTTGGCTACTATAATGGCGAAATCGGCGTCGAATTCACTGGTGCAGAATCTGAAGCGCTTCATAAAGAAGCCATGGGAGATCACGGGTCCCTGCGCCGACCCCGAATACAGATCCGCTTTACCCTTGGCCACCGAATACCGCCTGCAGTGCCCCGCCACCACCAAGGAGAAGCCCATCATCCCCACCTCCCTCCCCGAGACCGTATACGACATCAAATACTTCTCGCGCGATCAGCGCCGCAACCGCCCTCCCATCCGCCGCACCGTTTTGAAGAAGGCCGATGTCGAGAAACTCGCCAAGGAGAAGACCTTCACCCTCGCTGACTTTCCCCCCGTTTACCTCAACTCCGCCGTCGAGGAGGACATCAATGCTATCGGCGGCGGATACCAGAGCTGACTCCCAGGTTACATTTCCCCTTTTCTGTTAATTAGGGGTTTCGTCTTATTGTGTTTGATTCGCGAGATTAACCTCTGAAACTATTATTGGTTTCATCAACTTCCAAATCTTTGGCAAGCTGTATGCTTTAGTAAAAAACCAGGGAGTTTTTGTTGTTTTTACGATCTCTCTGGTGTTTGGATTATGGAGTTATTTAACTCAATTTCAATTTTCAACCTTTTCTTCCTTCTTATGTTTCAATTTATTTTTTTAGAAGGTCTAGCCAAGCTGGTTATGTTTGTTTCGTTGTGCTTTTTACCTAAACTTTATGTAGCCAAATTAAGTACAAATGAAATAAAAGGTTAGATTAGGCAGATGGGGCTCGTGTAGAACTTTGTTGAATCTCATGGCATGGATTGAAAATATGATTTTGCTCATGCTAGTCCTTTTACACTTAATTGACATGTATTTTTAGCGACATACCCCAGTTAGTAAAGTATAGATGGTACGTGGAATTCAGGAAGAAATGTTTACTATGCGTTTTGAAGCAATGTCAATCCATGTCCTTTTGTCCTTCTTATTTTGCTGTCTTTGCTCACTGCTGGTATTATTCCTTGGGGGTTGGGGCTGGAGCAGGAAGACCCGAGTCATCTCTGTTAGGCTCAGAGATGGTATATACCCCAAATGCCATTAACTTTGATGAAGGAGACACCATTGACGATGGAAGGCATATTCTTCCCCACTTTCCTTTTGATGCTCGGACAAAGTCTTCCAATTCTTCTATTCTTCATTGCTTCGTCAGGCATGCAGGTGAAGCAGTAAAAAACCAATCAATAATCTTCTATGAGAATCTGTAAATGGCTAAATCATTGGATTGCCTGATTCTGCTTGTGCGGATTAGGTAGTAGGTGCTATCTTTAAGTTCAATCTTTCATTCCTTGCTCAGGTAGACAGAGAATCACTAAAGAGCCAAATAGGCCAGCCTCTCTTAGTCAGCACTTGTTAGTTAAAGGTATTAGAGTTAGTTAGATCTTTAACTGTAGTAGCAGTGGCAGGATAGTCAGAGGAAGTGAGTATATGTGTATTCAGTTAGTTAGCTAACTAGTTTTGAGTGGCAAATATCAGATTTCAACTTAAAACCAATTGGCATTAAGTGAAATTGCCACGCTTCAGGAGTGAGACTTCCCAACACCCCCTTCCGCATATGTTTGCCAAACCAGATGAGCCAACTAGAATAGACAATTACTAAGATGAGCTGTAGGCTTTGATACCACCATCTTAGATTTCAATTTAAAACCAATTGACATTACGCGAAGTTGTCCAACAGATATATAAGTCGCACTCCAAGAATTTAGATAGACAATGTGGGACTTCCCAACAGGGGAAACCAGGCTTTTGATTTGTTGTAGACTTCTGTTGTTAGCCATTGTTGCTTTTCACTTTGAATTCCATTGATTCAGAGTGGGAGGAGGATGTGGAATAAAATTCTCTTTTGGTTAATCTCTACAGTCCATACCAGTATCTATGAAGCATTATTAGTGCTCCTGGTTTGGGAGTCAAAGCTACTGAATGTCTAGGATAATTCCAATTGTTGGAAAGGAGGCTTTTTGGTGGTTAATTATCATTCAGCTGTGTTTTGATGCCATCAGAACATATTGTGAGGGCTTTGAGAGTTGTTTCTCTTTGTTGGTGGCTTTGGTGAAAAGGGTGTAACTGGCAAATTGGCAGACCTTTGTGAAGGCATTTTTCAAGTGGCTTTGATGATATATTGCTGTCAGTTTCAAATGAGGAAGCAGCCAAGCAGGAAGTGAATTAAAGCAAGAACCATTGGGTCTGAGGACTTGAGCAAAGAAGCAGCAACTTGAACGTGAGAAACCTATACAGAAAAAATTACAATTATTTAGGTGAAGGAAGTGTTTGACCCAAGGGAGAGGGTGAGGATAGAAGAGGAAACCCCTCCTGTATTATGCAATAGCCCCTGTTTATGGCATGAAGAACTCCTGAAACATACAAAATGTTCCACAAGCATAAAGTAGGTTGTGTGATTTGTTGTGGCTAGATAGGACCTTGCAAAAGTTTGAGTATTGGTGGAACCACGTTGGGGGATAGAATTTCAGGAATTCCCAGCCAGCCCACCATCATTACTTGGGCTTGAGCTTGGACTTGGACTTTTTAAAAAGAGGTGAAACATGGTTGCAATTGCAACCATGTTTTACAATTCTTTTACAATTTTTCTTGCTGCAACTTTTATTCTTTTACAATTTTATCTTTTTTTCCTGTGAGACAACCTTTGTTTATCCTCTTTGGCGCAGCCAAGGAAGGCATCATCTCAATTACATCCTGCCCAGTTGCTCAGCGGAGCACCTGATCATCTGCTTTAGTCTCTTGTTATTGACTTGTTAAACTTGTTAAATATGCGTTATATCGATGATACTTCTGATTAATAATAATAATGGTGTCTTTAGTTTATTTCTCAGCGTTTCGAATGTGCGGTATAAATTACCTTTCCGCCCATTTTTCTCAGTGTAGTGGTGATCTTACCATCCGCTATCCCATTGGAGTGTTTTTGGATTGGTAGCTCTGCTCTGCTATCTAGGTTAAAAGACGGTCTAAACAAACACAAAAGAAAAAAAGAAAACTATGATGCACCTGGTATTATAGAAAAAAAACTACCCTGACTCTGGTACTCGTGGCGTTTCTGCTTTAGTGTAATGTCATTCTTTTCATGTGGAAAGAAAGAAAAAGAAATCATTCTTGCTGTGGTTGGATTGTGCTACTCAGTCGTATAACTATAATGCATTAATAGTATTATACACCTGCTGTCATAACTCTGTTTGACTGCTTTTCTGTTTTTGTGACCAGGTTTGTGCTCTTAATGAGGACATTATTGGCCCAGTCAACTTTCTGTCTTTTATCAATGGAAAAAAGGTCCGTATAGTCTTTTAGCACAGACCTGTAATGGCCGTCCATTTTAAAGAGGTGTGTAAACATTTGATACCAATAAAGTGTAGCTGGCTGGGGTTAAGTTTAACTATTTGTTTACTTCTTTGTGAATGTGGGATAGAAAAGTAAATTGGTTCAATGACTTCATAATGGGTAAATTGAATACTTGCCCCCGAATTTTCCTATTTTATTTTGATTACGAGAGAAGCTTTTGAATATCATTTCAAAATTTCTTCAGGGAAACTAGATGGAGCATGCAGGACACATCTTGGAAGTGAAATCCATATTTTGTTTAAAGCTTTATTCTTGTTGTAGTTATAAAATCGCCTTCACCTACGACCTTGCTTTTGACGAATTTCGTTTCTAAAATGGTATGAAAGTATCGGTTGCCTCCATTCTTAATATAAGTTAAATTTAAGAAGGGAGGGGGTTGGGCCTATGCAATGTTCATGACTCGGAGCTCTTGTGTAGGTTTAGGCATAAAACTATTCATGTGTCTTGAACAAAGAGGTTATTCTTTTGGAAGAGTTTGTTGATATCATGTCTTGGCATGTTGACGTGGTGATCTAGCCATCTGTCCAATTATTTCTTGTTCTTGATTCAGTTCTACTTGCAAAAGCTTTTAAATATCAAGAGTTTTGAGATTAAAAATAATGTCAAATTTTATCTGAACTTTAGATTTCCATCCTTAAAACACAATTTTATTACAACTTTACAACTCTTTTTATGTCACTCAGTCACGTCACAGGTGTCCTTTTGCATTTTCCTTTTGTCTGTTCTTATCTCTCCTAGTGGTAGATAATTTTGTTATAATTTTGTTGTAAACATGAGTTGGGATAACTAATTGTCTAATATTTAGGGGACAATTGAAAGGTTTAGCAAAAAGAATTACAGTTTGTGTATATATATATATATATCTATATATGATGAACAATATACATCATGATCATTTCCCCAGGAAGAGATGCTGGTGACAGGATGAAGATAATTTAGATGCCCCGTGTGATAACCTTTTTAGTGGACATTTAACTAGTTGAGCATCTACTCTCTATACCACCTTTACAAACTACCTAAACATTCTCGTATAAATCTCAGTTTTCAGTGTTTTAACATTTTTGTAAGTTCTCAAGCCTCAGCTCAATCCCTAAATATAGATACCATAAAGATACAATCTTGCATACACGGTCCTGTCATACTCAAGTAAGTAACGAAACACATGATTTTTTTTCCTCGGTCACGACTAACAAGCAAAAAGATAGGCACGCACAGTAAAAGGATTCCCATTTACCAGCTAAACACCTACATATGAATGTAATTGCATATAATGTATAGAAACGACTCAGCTGTTATGTAGTGGTCCCCTTAACTTGTTCCATATTGAAGTGAATATAAGCTTTGGTTGCTCCTTTTGCAACTGCGCGTGCCACTTGATTGGACCGCATCCATTCTGTGTGCCTCATTTTATGCAGTGTGATTGTCTTGCTCATGTTTTAGTAGCGTTTTCGTAAGAAAGCTCAAGTAAATTTGAACGAGTATTCAAGTGTTTTTCCTTTTTTGGTCTACATATATTTTGGAATCATGGATTTATCTATGTGAATATGAATTAAATCAACACTAGCAGTATTATATTTTAATATAGAATTATAATATTTTTACATCAATAATTAAACTTAGTTAAATAAAATTTATACTAATTTGCTTGTACGGGTATTTTAAGTCAGTTGATGCGTGGTCAACTGATAAATGTTTTAAAAATAGAACTGATTATTGTACTGAACAAGGTATTACCTTGATTAATCAGCAGTTACATTATGAGTTGTCTATATTATATATCTAAAAAGTATATAATATATTCTATGTAAGAATATTGACAAACATTTATAAGTCAAATGCATTGGTCTTTTTTTGTTACTCTCAAAAGGACTCCAAAAACTATAAACTATAAACAACTAAAGATAAATGATGTGGAGGTAAAGGAAATATGGAAAGTTATAAATTGATAGATTATAAATAGAGGAAGTGTAAATGCAGGGAGAGGATTCTCTCACGCGCAAAAAAACTGAGATATTCAAGAATGATAATTTATAGCATTTCTTTTAATGGTCACTTTTTCAAAAAAAAATATATTTATTAATAATTTTTGAAGCGCCAAGACATAATCAAATGAAAATGTTACTCACATTCCCGTAAAATGCAGAATGTACATAAATACTTAAATCCTAACTGATATTTCTAACCTCTGTTTCCACCAATTATTAGTATAGTTACAAATAGGACCCTGTTTTAGATGATATTGAACAATTTTTATGTTTATGAGCTCGTATTCGTTGATTGACAGGATAAGAGGCCACCTAATTGATCACTTGCTCTATGTAGGAACGAGCAAGTAACGAGTCCAAATAAATTTATTTCTACGTAATTTAAAATTTTGATGGAGACAATTTTTAAAATTCCAAGATTCAAATACATGTGACTAAATCGAGTGAACCAAATTTTAACATGATATATAAATCTCACTATTATGGACGATTAAATTGTATATAAAAAAATATGAAACTTGGATTAAGATATATTTTAAAATAATGTTATCTATTAAACAAATTTTATTATTAATATATAGCTGTTTCTAAAATTATATTTTAAAAAGTATGTAAGAACTAAATTAGATTGAAACAATTTATTAAATTTGGTTGTCGCATAACAACTTATATTTAAATCCTTACTATTTTTATATCTCTTTGAATACATGATCATTTTGAATATAAGAATTTTACTATTTTAAATTTGTGTATAAAAGTTAGAGTTGTGAAAAGTTATCCATCTCATTGTCGGTTCGTCACTTGATGAGTCGATCGAATTTGGTCTTTAAAAAAATGAAATCAATCTATTAGGATTTCATAATTTAATTGGTGATAAGTTGTGTTTTTTTTTTATTCTATGAAAGAATGAGGAATTATGCTATCTTTTAATAGAAATTGGACTTTTAGTATGCTTTAAAGTAGTGTTCAAAGATACATCAACAAGTCAAGTATGTTTATAAGAATAATACATATAATGATATTATCCACTATTGATTTTTTTATATTCATACTAGACTTAGGAAAGATTTTTGAGTTTGTCAGGTTAATTGACACTTGCTACTTGTTGGGTGGGTGAAAATGAACACAAAAAGTATGGCCAGGGGTTGTCCTAATTTTGCTGCTAGTGGTGACATTTTTAGAAGGACGTTGGAGAATACATTGGTAATTTTATGCTTATGTAAGCATAAGAAACTCTTTATATGTTTAGATTATGATTGTTATTTTGGTTATGATCTTGCTAAAACTCATTGTTTTAGGAATGTGATTTGTTATATATCTTATGTCATGTTTTTGATAATTTTTATACATTTCTTAGATTATGGGTAGATGTTGGTTAAAGTGTCTTCAATTATGTCCGGAGATAGATTTTAATGTTTCTTATCTTTATGTAGAAAGTTTTGTTAACATAGGAATTGATAATGAAAAATGTTTTGTTTGTTTTGACGTTAAACTTATTTTGTAATACATACAATTTTCTAACTTTTAGGTTTGAGTAATCTTGTTTTTGTTTAAAATTTTTTTATTTTTACATGTTTTTGTCTGGTATTCATAATTTGCATGTTTAAAATTTTTTCTTTTTCTCTTTCTTTGTGGTGGTATTTTCATGTGAATGCACACATGAAAATTAATTAATGAATACATACAAATTGAGATTCTCCTTCTATCATGCATTTGAAGAAATAAATTCATTGAAATTCTCCTTCTGACATGCATTGAAGAGATAAACTCATAAACTTTTTTTTTTTTTAATAATATCAAGTTCTACCAATAAAGATAGATAACCATATGACAAGCAAAGCAAAGGGATAACAACAGGACATGGTGGGACAGGTGTGAGTTTAACTATATTTGTCTTCATCCCCAAAGTAAAAATTTATATCCATTTCCATTGGGTATGAAATTGGTGTCCTATCCTCACCCTAGTGGGTAGTAGGTATTGAGAAAATAAACTAAGTTTAAGATAGATGTGAAATAAACTTTAAAACAAAAACCTTAGTTCTTTAAAAAAATTCAAGAATTCAAAATTTTCTTTGAATCAATTTGGGTAAGTGTTAAAGTTTCTTGAACAAAGTTTTTTGAGATGTGATATCAATTTATCTTTATTCAATAAAAAAAAAAGATTAAGAGAAAAAAAAAGAAATATACAACAAATTTATACTAGTTTACCTTTCAAAGATGATGATTACATTCAATTGATAGTCACTCTGATCAAGTTAATCTGTTCTTTTTTTCCATTAACTCCATAAGAAAACAAAAAATTAGAAAGAATACTAGATTTTGAATCTTACAATTTATAAGCCAATCTTGATCTCCTTGATCAAGAAAAAAAAACTTACAAAATAATCAATGAAAATAAAATTTGGAACACGATTACCTAAATTCTAATTATTATGAGTAAAATAATGCTTAAATTTTGATCTTTAAAAGAGTTCCTAGAGAATGTTTTTAATTCAGTGTAATCAAACTTTGCTATCTTAAAAGTTCTCTTTGATTTTTTGAAACCTTTTATTTATATCAAATCATTTGAAGAACAAAAGCACTGGTATAATCAACTAATTGAAAATAGATTTAATCAATTAAAACAAAACAAAAATATATTTTAAAAATCAATTCAATTAGTTGAATTGTGTTTTAGTTGAAATAATTCAGAATGACTCTTTTAGTGATTTTAATCAATTGATTCCTATTTCAATCTGTTCAAACAAATTGAAATTGTTTTATTATAAATGTTTTAAGTTTTTAATAGGTTGAAATATTGTTTTAAGTGATTGAAATGTTTAATCATGTGTTTTGGTAAAGCTATGTACAATTCAATTGGTTAAAGTGAGATTTTAACCTATTGAAATTACTTAACCTATTGAAATCAATTTAAATGCTTGAAAAAAAGTTTTAAATATATGAAATGTCAATATCAAATATTACTCATTCACTCACATAAACCTTAAGGAATATACATTTATCAGGTTCAAGTAAGTGACTTTCATCAAAGCACATCTTCAAATAGGTTAGAGACATCAAATCAATTATTCAAGGTCAACCTATACCCGATATATTCGCTTTGTTCTAAATATTAATTAAATAATTTTTTATAAAAAACAAAAATCACATAAAACAATATTATCAAGAATTCAATTTTTAAAAAATTATAATTACATAAATCTTAAAACAAAATAGCAACTAAAAATTGCATAATTTTTAGGTAATTATTAAAAGGAATAAAAGGTTACACAATTGAAATTTCATAACAATTATAACATCTATTATTTTTACAAATGTTAAGAAGACAAATATCTTAGAAATTTGAATGAACTTGATCTATTATTTTTACAAATGTTAAGAAGACAAATATCTTAGGAATTTGAATGAACTTGATGATATCAAAGGGCTTGAACCAGAGAGAGAAAATAAAAAGTTATAATGAAATAAGAGTTTTTTTTTAAATAAAACAAAACTAAAAATTAAAGAGAAAAGAAAGATAGTTTTTTTAGTTTATTTAATAAATTAAGGGTTTACATGATTCAACACTTGAAATCAATAGTCAGACACTCACTTGATAAAAAATAATAAATAAAAATATTTGAAAAAATATCAAATGTGTATTCTATAAATAATTTAGTATGATAAAATTGATATTTATATTTCATGAGATGCACTACATTGCTTAAATAAAAGACAGAGAAAAAAAATTGCATAATTGAGGTGTGATGAGAGTGAAGATACTAAGAGGTTAAGGAGTGAATTTGGTGAATATTAAATGAGTCAACAATTGAGAGAGATAATAAAAAATTACATAACAAAAGAAGAATTCTTTAAAATTAAGAGTGAATTTATTTGTCATTCCTAAAAATAAATACCATCTGTTGCAAGGTTAAATAAACCTAAGATTCCTTAATATCCAATCTGTTAATATAAAGAACTAATTTGTTGGAAAATTAGTTATTTGATGTAATAGTCAATCACATCTTCTTTTTTTTTACTAGCATGCTATATAAGGTTCACTACGAGCTTAACATTAACAAACAAAAATTTATATCTAAGAATGATTGAAATATATACCATGATACTTTTATAAGAAGATTCTTTTTTTTTTTTTTATATTGTTTACAATGATCATCTTTTACCTTGTAACTCCATATCCCACACCTTGATCCTTATGAGATGTTTTTTTAATTTTTGTTTATAATATGTAGTTAGTATGGAAACATTATCTTTGTTGGTCTCATAGTGATTGGCGCAATATAATTTTTAGATATTTCATTCAACAACTCAAACAATTTAATATAACTTTTATTAATCTATTAATTTTCTATATTAATATTAATTAATATTGATACAACTAATAAGTATGTGAAACTATCGTACACCATAAATATAAAGACTTTTCTAAATTATTTTTCAAAGTTTTACACACAGGTTTCTTCTCAAAACATTCTTATCTAACCATACAATGTTTAATCAATTAAAATGTTAAAATTGAGAGATACTTGGAATATTTAACTATTCATCAATCATAATTCATGTTGTATGACTTTTAAAAAAATCATTATAGAGAAATATAGCTAAAGAAAGTTTTGAAGTTTTTATTCTTAATAACAAACTAATCTATTGTATAGTTATTTTAATTGATTATAGAATTGAAGTGAGGAGATAAAAATTCACTTAATCAATCATTAAAGGAATATATAAAGTTGGAAGATAACATAATATACATTTAGTGCTCATAATATACCTTTATATATGATAATATTTTTTAATAAAAATATTAAAAAAACATAAATAATCAAAATGTGTATCCTATAAACAATTTAGTATGATAAAATAGATATTTATGTTTTATGGAATGCACTACATCACTTGAATATAACCATATAAAAGAAAAAAATGTATAATTAAAATCTGATGAAAGGGAAGATATTATGGAGTTAAGAGTGAATTTGGTAAATATTAAATAAGTAGACAATTGAGAGAGATAATAAAAAATTATATAACAAAAGAAAAATTATGTAAAATCAAAATGAATTCGAATAATATTATGAAGACGAGTTTATTTGTCATCATTAAAAATAAATCAAAAACTAAGTTGGCCAATAAAAAATAATACCATTTTCTTGCAAGGTGAATCAAACCTAAAATTTTTTATATACCCAAACTGTCAATACAAAGAACTAATTTGCTTCCATTATGAAAGATTAGCTACTTAATGTAATAGTTTATCACATTTTCTTTTACTAACATGTTATAAGGTTTATTATGAGCTTAACATTCACAAACAAAAATTTATATTTTATAATGATTAAAATATACCATGATACTTTTATATGAAGATTATTTTATGTGATCACTGCAATGATCATCTCTTACCTTACCTTGTAATTCCATATTCCACACCTTGACCCTTATATAATGTTTTAAATTCTCTTTATGATATGTAATTAATAACTTAAACTCATCTTATACTCCACACTTATTCAATACAATATCTTTTTCTTTGTCTTGTTTATCTTGTAGTGATTGGCTCAATATTATCTTTTTGAGACATTTCATTTAAACTCATAATTTAATGAAACTTTTATTAGTTCACCAATTTTTTATATAATATTAACTAACCTTGATATAACTAATAAATATATAGAAGTTGTAGACCACCATCATAAAGAGTTCTCTAAATTAATTTTCAAGGTTTTATACATATTTGTCAAAAGATTCTTATCTAACCTCACCATGTTTAATCAATTAGAATGTTAAAATTGAGAGATACTTAGAATGTTTAAGTATTCACCACTTCATGTTGTACGACTTTTAAAAAAATCCATTATAGAGAAATATAGCTAATTTTTTTTAAAGTTTTTCTTCATAATAACAAACTAATCCATTGTATACGCATTTTAATTGATTATAGAATTGAAGTGATAAGATAAAAATTCAGTTAATCAGTCATGAAAGGAATATATGAATTTGTGTGCAATTTTTTTTTTCTTTTAGTCTCACCATTCTTTTTAAATATTGTTTTATATTTTCACTCTCTCTTATAACTAACCTCAGCTCTTTTTTATTTTATTTTATTTAATGCCAATAATTCCTTAATCATTTTATTTAAAATCTTTAGGTCGAAAATGTTTCACACTTCTTAATATCTAAGGGCATATAGTTAATAAATTTTTCTGTTACTTATATAATCTTCAATATTATAAATTAAAAAATACTTTATTCTTATTTTTTTTAATGTCAATTTTTTAAAAACTCTTGATTTCATTTCTGGTATTTTGAAACTTTTAGATAACATTAACTATGTCCTTATTTCCTTATTGTCTGTCTACTTCTTAAGTAATTAAGACAATATACTTTCATGTATACTAAAAATTAAAAAAAAAATTCAATAAAAAATATTTATCTTTTAAACTTTACCTAACAATTTTGATAGACTTGAACCGAGGTACATTCAATTAACTACATTAGTATTAGCCTCTTTATTTAGAAGAAAGAGGTTAAACAAATGGTGCAGCTAGCTAGCATGAAAAATTGAGCTTCTCAGTTGACCTTTATATATGATAATAAACATGAAACAGAAGCAGAAGCAAGAGCATAGGCCACACAAATGATCCAAACGAATCCCTCTTTCTCGGTCCCTTTCATTCACATGGACGCACGCATAGACGCTGTCACTGCTAACCTTAATAGCCAGTAATCGTTGCAAGGAGAAAAACCTGTCATTCTCCTCCACTTTCTATCAACATTTGGCCTGATCGATAACACCCATTTCTCTTCCCTCTAAACCATTCAGCTACCTTAACGTGCATTTATCTTTCTTACCTTTCTTTTTATTTTCACATCAAATATCTTTTCTCTTGTCACTAGCTTTTACAGATTTGCTGTACAGCTCAATAACTACTGTGGGCAGGTGCAAGGAACCAAGAAAATTTTGTAGTTATGCAAAATTTAAGACCTAAATGTATTTGTGTTACTATGCATATACACATTTTTTTGGTATGTATAGATAATTAAGCATAGATTCCTCTATTCCCAATCCACAATGGGAAACTTGTCATTCATGCAAATCCTCCTGAGTTATCTATTGATTTCTGAGCACACATTTATTAACTGAGTCATATCTTGAAGCTAAATAGCAGAGATCTCACAGTGCTTGACAGTGATAGTATATATATTCATTCATTAGAGAGTTACTCACTACAACTCGGTCGACAGTGTTGATGGTGATGCAACAGTATTTTCAGCTGTAGTACCAAAGAAAGAAATATGCATACTTAAAGAAAAAGATTATCTTTCTAATTTCCCTGAAACATTTGAAGTAAAACATTACTTTACATGTCCATCTTTTGATTAATGTGCACCCAGTTTACTTACTACTTAATTAAAGAGTTTAAAAACCCTTAACCTTTTTTAAGAGTTTAGACAAAATTATTTGCAGACTCAACCTGTTTTCTCTCTTACATCTTACATTGTAACTGTGGTACTTGGTTATAAAGACCTAAAATGCAATTTTGTCTATACTAGTTCAGTGTGTATGTTGTCTAAAGTAATAAAAATTGGATTATACTCAAATAAGCTAGGTGTCTTGAATATAACTTACAGTAAAAAGGTTCATTAATCTGAACTTCAAATCAAATTATTGAAAGTCAATATAACTTACCGATAACAAGAGAGCTTAGTAAAAAACAGTGATCAGGTGCAAACCTAATTCTAATTAAGAGTATAAGTAGTGCATGAAAAGATGCTATTACTATATTGCAGAATTATGCATTAAGTTTTATTACCTATTGTAGTTTATTTTATAATAAGATTGAATTGCTCCTAAAATATTTTTAATTAATTTATTTTTATTGATGATAAAAAAGATAGAAATTTAATAAAAAACTTATAAGGAGATATTAGGGTAACATCAGAGTATTTTTTTTTCCAAGTATTTATTTCAATTTTAATTACTGATGACTCCTAAAATTTTATTAGGATTTGGCAAAAAAAAAAAAGAGGATTTCTATGAGTAATTAAATAGAATTTAAAGAAATACAGTTTTTTTTTAATTTTTATTAATTAGCAATTAATATAGACTCCAGTTCAACATACTACTTTATCGCCTTCCACTTATAATTAGAAAATAATTGTTAGAAATCTCAAAATACCACATAACACACTCAGAGAGTGAGAAGTTTATACAAAATACTGGTAAGATAATTGATATAACTTGGTTGAAAGAAAAAGATAAAAAATGAAATATATTTTGGAAGTCATTACTCTATGAGAAGGTGCTGACCAAAAAAGAGAAGGGGTTTAATTTAGTTTGCTCCATCTTTTTTACTTTTATCTTAGCTTGTTTATTCTTTTTGATTTTGTGTATATGAGTTTGGTATTCTTTACATATACTACTTACATACTAAACCTGAGATTGCTGATAAAAAAAATGTAAAACCCTTGCAGAGGTATGGTTGAGTATAAAATTTGAAATGAATTGACTTGCTTATTCCAAGAGTGACCAAATTATACGAAATTTAGGACGACTAGGCGTAAATAATTTATGAGCATATTCAGAAACTCCTATTATTGTTAGATTCATTACTTTTTCTGCAATAGGTTGCAGACATAAGGATAAAGCCGGGCACATAAAACTAGAAAACCCTTGAGAAAGAGAAACAAATTGACAACAATATATACGTCGAAATCATCATTTTCTGTTTTCTGCAAACAAAAACTGAATAGTTCGAATGGGCCATCTTTAACTCAGATGATAAAGTTCTCACTGAATTGAAATTTTAGGTTTCTTGTGTCCTACCGCAAATAATACCATTTTTTTTTTGTACTTCTTATTGTTTTGAAATCTGATCGATTTTGAAACTTATATACCCAGCAAGAGGTGGGTGCAGAAATATTAAATTTTCATCTTACTTATTACTGCAAGGTTCATGTATATGTGGTTCACAAGGTCTTAACCCCACTTAGGGTTTTGAGTTTAAAAGTATTGGTTCAGCTTTTGACCAGTACTCAACAACGGCAGTTGCAGCGTGTCCTGATGAGGAACGCCTCAATAATTTCGGCCAAGATTCCTATTTTGTGGATATTTTGAAGGGAAAAGCTGAAGCCTCTTACACCTTGTCTCTAACTCCAGCACACAACATTAGAAAGAAGATTCATTATGTTTTTTCTTTTTGCAACTTTGGACATAGAAACATTGGAGAGTTAACTAGCTAGGGTTCTTCTTGTGTCATGTTACTTACTAGACATGTATATATATGTCCTCTACAAATATACGCGTGAGCATCTTTTTGAAAGGAAAATATCTCTCTAAGGTTAAGTAAGCCACACCAATTAGTTGCATGTTAGTTTTTTCTTTTCTTTTCCTTGTTCCAGAAAATAAAATACTCTTATATATGCATATAAGAACATGCACAAGACAAAAACCTAATTAGGATTAGATTCTATAGTAGGAAAGATTATTTGATTTAGACCATATACTTCTATTTTTGGTTGTTCTGGGATATACTAATTCTGAGTTGAAGGCCAAGGCAAGTTCATATTGATCACACTGTAAAACGGAAACTTGGATTAGTATATTTAAACTAATTAATCTTATAGTGTACATATTAATACTGTGAAACTAAGTAGCATGATTAGAGAAGAAATCAAAGTAAGTATTACAATGTTAGTCATATCTATACACATACATTTCTAATTGTGCTGTGTGCAAATCTCACTGCCATATTTGTGGTCCCTCTCTTTTTTCCAGCTATAAGTTGAGTGGATGCTTTTATGAGCCTAAGTTGGTCCCTCATCTATAGCACAGCTATGGATCTATATCATCTAATACAACAGATCAGACTCCAACAGCATACATCATAACTTTTGAAAGTTTACCTGTGAGGGTTTATTTTATTTTATTTTTTTACTTTATTGATATACTTCTATAGTAATTGCACCATTTATTTTGTCTCTTACTTTTCAGAATTCATTTTCTTGAAAGCCAAAAATGTCTTTCAAAACTAAAAAAGTAAAATAAATAATACCTGTACATTTTTTTACAACAAAAAAGAGATATAAAAAGGTAAAAGAGATAAATATAAAATATGAAAAGTGTTATTTAATAGAGAGATAAAAACGAATAATATTAGCTCATAACAAAATGCAGACAAATCATGACATTATAACTTTAGATGAATTTCTTTAGGTTATGTTAACATATATATGTGTGCCAATAATTCCAAAACTAATTAGGTGTGTGTGTTTATAAAGGAATCTTTCTCTTTCTCTCAAATAATCCCTTTTTATTTTTTGTCCCATTTCGTTTTCTTCAATTAAAAAGGGACATGTGAAGAGTAAATAACTTAACTACTAAAAAAGTATATGTTCTGCCATAAAAAGGACTAAAAATAGGAACAAAGTAATTACTATAGATTCAAAACATTTGTTCCCATTGACGCATCTCTTTCCCGTCCTAATTAACACCAGGCAATATAAATAAAAACTAACAATTATTCCCTATATATAAAATAACATTGAGTTTCATCCGTGCTTTACTTTTATTTAACTTGCAAGTATTTATATACATTTTAAATTTCATAGAAAACATAAGAAATTTAAGCTTAGGAATTTTTTTATAGGTAACTTAAATTCTGCAAAAAGTGTAATTTAAATTTTGGAAGCGGGAAATTTTAAAAAGCGCTTTAAAAAATTAATTTTAAATTATGGGTAGTTAAAATTTAAAAAAAAAAATAAAGGTTCTAATTTTGAAAAGAGGAATTTAAACGATTATAATTAAATTTTTGTCTCATCTATAAAAATTAAACACATATCAAAGAGTCTACGATAACTCATACATTCTCCTTAAATGACTAAATTAGAATAATTTTCAGAATTAAAGTTAAAAGTTAAGAATTTCAAATTTTGACACAAACAAATATTATCATAAAAGGCACAATTAATGATTTCAAAATTTTAAAATATAAAAATGACAATGAAGTCACTATCATAAAAAAATAAAAATGGCTAAGATGACTTTACTATAAAAAAAATGTGAGCTTAATTTTTTAATATAAGAGACAATTAAACCTACATTATATAGTTTCCCAACAATTTATGAGGTATTTATTTTCTTTAAACGAGGAATTTATCAACGGGAGTAAGTCTAGTAAAAATCACAAATCCCTAACAAAAATGTAAATTGAATTTAAAATTGTCCATACAAATTAAGAGCTTGATATTTAGTGTCTAATATATACCTTAAGTAAATTTGTATCTAAAGGATAAAAATGAATTTTGAGAAATATCTTGTTAAAATCTATTATTGCTGATGCTTTATTTTTATTAAAATAAAATTCAAAATCGTTAATTGATTAAAGGTATAATATTCTTTTTCCTAACTTAGCTATAAACACTTAAGAAAAACTAATGTAATAAGGAGACTAACATTGAATAACTCAAGAATTGAATTTTGATTAATAGTCATTATTATAAGGGCAGTGAGTAATATTAATTGTTGTTGAGCATGTGGTGTAAACAGATTGAAAAAGTCAAGACAATAACAATGGTTGACGTGCCACTTGACAAGTTTGCCACATGGTCAAGCTGAACCATTTCTTCTTATTATTATTATTATTTTTTTTTTTTGACATATACTCTCATATGATGCTGTAAAATGCTAACCTTTCTCTACAGAAATTCTCAATTCGATGCAACATTATTATTCCTTTGCAGGAAAAAGGTTGAAGTCGAAACTTGAGGTCATCTGCTCCACTAGTTAACATTGAAGACTTGTACGAAGTTTCTACTTCTGCAGTCTCCTCCATTTCTTCTTTGCTCAAAAGCTTAGGACATAGCATCCACACTTTCCTCTCTCACGTAAGTTCTTCTTGTTATCTCATCACTCACATCACCTCAACCTCATGCTTCTAATCTTTTCACTGAAAACCTAACCATGCATGTCTCAATTTTTCCACCAAACTCATGTTTTCTGCCTTCGATTCAGTTTCATAACACTGTCAATTGAGTCAGTAGAGCTGTCTCTGCCCTAATTTTGGAGCAGCATAACTTCAGTGCTCTTTTAGAATTGGTAAAGCTGATTTCAGTGTTGAACTTTACACTATATTGTTTCTTTCTGACTCTCTAATTTTTGAATCTATATTGTGGGGTGTTTTCCAGTCAAGTGAGCGACAATTTTAGCATATATAGTTTGTGTAAATATTTAAACAAAAACTGTGCAATAAGAAAAAAGGAAAAAGTTTTCTGATATTATAACTTCTTCCTTTCCCCATTGTTTATCAGATCGGGTCAGTTGCTTGCAGTGCATGAGATCGAAAAGGTTGATTTTATTATATGATATTATCAAGAAGAATATGATGAGATTATAAGTGGCATGATGAATGAAAGTTCAAGTAATAAAGCTCAGCTAGCCGATCAACAAGAGGATGAGAACATCAAAATTGAGAAGTTCTCAAAGGCACCCTCCACCTCAAGATCATGGTCAACATTCAGAAACCCAAGAATTGTACGAGTCTCGCGTTCTATGGGAGGAAAAGATAGGCACAGCAAGGTTTGCACCATTAGGGGACTGAGGGACAGAAGGATTAGACTGTCTGTTCCCACAGCAATTCAGTTATATGATCTTCAAGACAAGCTTGGACTCAACCAACCTAGCAAGGTGGTAGATTGGTTGCTTGAAGTCACCAAATCTGATATTGATAAACTCCCACCTCTTCAATTTCCTCACTGTTTTGCCCAGTTTCACCAACAAACCCCGCCGTCAGGTCCCTCTCAATTCTCTCTTGGAAGCTTGTACGATGGTGGGGGAAATAAAAACCTCATGGCAAAGTCAACAAGGTATTGGGATATTGATTCACAAAACCGTACGGAGTTAGCTGAAAGTGTCTCAACCTCCCAGAAGGGCAAGTTCTGGATCAAACCAAATGAACTAGAAAATCATCAAAATGGAATTGGTGGCAGTAGTCGTAATAGAGAAGAATCTTCAGCTCATTGTAAGCTCTTCCCCCTTGGGATTAACAGCTCTTATTTACCTGGTTTGTCAAACAATGGCATGACTCTTAACTCCTACCACCATTGTGAGCCGTCAAGTCTATCTTTATTCCACATTGGAAGCCATGGATTATTTCCTTCCCATTCAAGCAGTGGAAGTGGTGTGCAGTTTTCATCTTCTAATTTCTGTGGAGCATCTGGTCCCCAATTGCTTTTTTGTCCACCTTCTGCTACACCATCTGCTTTTTACTCGGTTGAAAGTGATCCAAGACAATCCAACAATGTTCAGATCTTTAGCTCAAGTTCCCAAGTCATGATGCCTCATCCTCTCATCCAATCTATTCCTTCCACCAGTTCACCTCTTAGACGCCTTCCAACATCATTTAGCTCTAAGCTTTTTGATTCAGAACATAATGATCGTAGCCAACAAGGTAAGGGTAGTCCTCGTTCTTGAAGCTCCTCAACATGGTCCCTTTCTGACGCAAACGATGTGAAGAATGCCAACAAGATATAACTACTCGTTCGAGGACACTCTTCATATCAATATTCCACATGCTAAAGCAGATGAATTAAATTTTCGCATTCAGCCGTGAACGTTAATTTTGTAAGTATGGCAATGCTAGCTATACACATACAATATTTATATTTCAAGTAAACTTTGTGGTTGCAACTTTTACATACCTTGTTGATTAATCATTATGAATACGAGGTATAATAAAACATTCTGAAATATTGCTCATGTGCTTATATCTTACAGTTTTAATATGAATTTGTTGATATGTTTAAATCATAGTTAAAACTCTTAAATAACTGATTGGGACAAATTCGATCATTTTCATCGTAGGCAGACTTTTATTATCTTGACTGCAAGTCCAAATAGTTCTAGTCTCTCCGTCCTAAAGCCATAAGTTATAAAATATTCATGTGTTTTCGTTTAAACTTGAATTATTTTTGGTTGTTTAATTTTGGACAGTAAATCATAATGTAAAATAAAAACTAAATATTTTATCAAAACAAGCTAATTTCGAAAACCCAGCTTTTAAGTGTTATCCTGTGTAAAATAGAAAGTTCCACATGATATTGTGTCATGATCTTTCTTACCTAGGATTTAATCTTCTAGATTGAATTCTCTCTTTCATGTTGCAAAAATGATTACTTAACTATATATTTGTTAGATTAAGGTGTAATGTATGGATACCTGAAGCCACCAGTCCAGTATACTAAGGAAAAACTCGTTAAAGTATCAACTTTAATGGGGTAAGAATGCTATGAATCTCATGCTGTTTGTACCCTTGTACTCCATCTTTCATTAATATATTATGCTTTATTCAAAATGCTAATCCCATTTGAGTACAAAGGAAGCTTAAACTAGTACTATTTTCGCATGCTTTATTCAAAATGCTATGAATCCCGTTTGAGTACAAAGAAAGCTTAAACTGGTACTATTGTGCAGCACTCGATCATTGATATCACTGTGTACTGCGGGTATGGTAATGTTTGTTTGAAAAGAGTACAATTAATTAATTAGAAAGTAAGTCCATAGATGCATACATAATTCATGTAGCTTGATCAGCATATACATATACACAGTTATTGCTGTTTGAACTTCACGTACTCTCTCTCACACACTTGCATGCTGTCCTCTCATTTCATATGGAGTTGACAGCTTTAGGACTGTTCGGGGTTATCCAAATGACCCCAATTGTCTTGTTCAGCAATGTCTTATTTATTTACTATTTAACGTTGCTTTTGAACCTTTTTCTCCTTATATGTGTTGCTTTTTGCGCACGACTTGACCGAGGGAAGTGTTCAATGAATGACTCGGGGAAAGCAATCCCAAGAACGCTTCTCTCACCAGTACACATCCATGCACTCATATTTAAGCTTTTTGCATAATTGCTGTTTTCAGAATGTCAGATTTAAGCTCAGTGAAACCAAGACATGTGTATGATGCGGTTCGGCCTAATAGCTATAATAATTACCTCGTAAAGATGTTGTTATGTTTTCTGTTTCATTATTTGTAGTGTTGGTTAAAAAATATCTACAAAGAATCTTATATTTGTGAATACCTTTTAAACAAATATTTTGTGTATTTGAGGGATCATGCATAATCAAAGAATAATCATAACTACACTATAGTGCATTAGAGTTTGCTTAAAGAATTTAAAAAAAAATAAACCTTCAAACACATTTTATAGGTAAAGAAATTGTCCTTGAAAAGATTTCTGAGTTCTTACGCTCTTGCATTTTGAATTTGGTTACATGATAAATAAAGATCTCCCTTAAAAAAAAAAAAATACCAATTTGATTTCTTACATTGGTGCATTTGATTTTGTATACTTGTACCTTTGAGTTTACTTAAATATTCATACCTTTTGGATCACATAACAATGAAGATTTTCCGTCACAAAACAAAAATGAAACAGAAAAATAACGAAGAGACATCATCACTCACGAAAAGCTCACAAAGAGGCATGGTCACTCACAAAAGACTCAGAGATGAGATGAGCAAGGTAAGATAAGCAAAGAAAAAGCAAAATCGTAGAAGAGGCACAATCATAAACAACTTATGGAGCAAAGATTCTTATGAATCTATTGAGTAAAGATTCTTCATACTTATCATTCGGAAGTACCTTTAAAAATATTATCTTTTACTTATAACGGAATTTGACAACAAATATAGTAAGTAGTCATGTTAATTAATATTTTTTTTATCGGGAAAGAATGAAATGAGTAATGCTAATTAATGTATGCATGTAGGTGCATTAAGTTTATGTGTTTAATTTCATCGTTACATTATATACAATGCAAACTTGTTTCTTTAGAGGGACTCTAGGTGACTTCCGACGTTATTAAAAGGTACGTAAAATCAAGTCAGATTTTGTATATATTCTGAAGGTAATATACCTTGAAAACATTCTGCAATCGAGAATGTCAAGCATAATTTCCCAAATTTTCATATATATATATATATATATATATATATAAAATACGTGTATATGTGTGTGTATGTTTTTGTCTTCCAAGCGTGTGGTATGGTTTGGTTTAGTATCTAAATAGAACAAGCGAAAAAGCTAAATAGCCTGTGCCTTATTTGGAGTTATGGTATAAAAGCATGTGCTCACGGGGATAGTTCTAACTTGCAAGCCAAACGCCCTTTTCTTTTTGAAAATAAAAGGAGGGCTAAGGCTTTCTCAAAGTCCACTCAAAACCACAAAATGATATGTATTAATCATTTCTATAATCCCACATTTTAACAAGGTTTTAAATTAAATCACCTACTGATCGCATTGTGGACATGAATGTTTTATGTGAAAAATTATAATAAAGCGTCTTATTGTCGTAAATTGAACTAAGGGATATTTATTTTATGCAATCATAAAAGTTATATATTCCTGAAAATATTATAATTAACAATTTTATAGTATATTTAAAAAGGTGATTGGTTACATTTAACTATTTCTAAAATTTGTAAGTGTATCTCTTAAAAAAAATTCTTAAGAATACCTTCAAAATATATGTTTATTAAAACTATTACACAATTTTACCTTCAAATTAATATGCTATTTTTTAACTTCGACTTTAAAATACTAAAAAAATCAGACTAGTAAAACAACTTTTGGAACCCTGGTCCAATCACTTCATTCCTGGGTAATTTAATCTCTCATGCATGCAAACTAACCATGCATGCTGCGCCAATCAGACTTGATAGAGACAAAAAGGCAATGAAGGCTTATGGAGCTGCAAGTGATAATAGTCCTCTATCTAAACTATTATAACTACAAAAGAAATTAACATCTATGATCAATTCAAGAAAGTCATGATGAAAACCAAACAAAGCTCATGTGAGAAAAGAACGACATGTTGTAATAGTTTTGTTATTTTTTGAGTCCTATGATCAGTTAAAGGCTCTCACAGGATAATTTGCCAAAAAGAAAAGCTTAAAAAAAAAGTTAAGACAAAGATAAAGATGGTATTAGAGGGCAAAGATGTGTCTCAGCTCTTGATGTCTCTCTTTGTGTACATATATAGTGGGGGGAGATAGGAAATCCTATCTTGCTTCATCTTTGTACCCTCTTTAACAGCATATTGATGAAGGCATGAACTGATAGAAGCATCCTTCTAACACAAAGTGAAAAAGTGAGAAAATGTTTTGGAATCTGCAGTTCTTCTGATGATGAAAAGGAAGCAACATGAAATGTCAAGCAGAGTACTGATTTTGAAAGCAGTCTCTCCTGCCAGTAGACAATAATATATCACAAGATCCAAGATAAATTAAAGAGACTAAGTAGTTGCAGCGAGTTGGGTTTTTAAAGGGTCCTTTAAAGGTGTCATCAAAGAAAAAAGCCAAAAATTTTACATGGTGGTCCCAATTCTAAGGTTTCAAAAGTAAGAAAGAAAATGGGAAGCAATAAAGACGAAGCAGTTACATTTATGGACATGCCATTTTATTTTCTTACAACACTTAGCAGTGCCATGTGAAGTTTGGTGTGCCACATTACCCTACACTTAATTTTTGTATTAGCTTAGGTCAGCTTTACAATTAATTACTGCACCCCTCATAAAGCTTCAATAAAAGTAGAAAAGTAAAGAAGAAATAAACCTAAATTATATGAAGTACATTGTTCAATAGAAAACTGATATTATGTTATAGTAACGTATATTTTGATTCTAAGATATGTTGCATCTTCTTGTTGTGTTGAACGGTTTAGGGATGCATTTCAGTGTGGCTTTTCTCATTGTTTGTGTTTTTGAGACAAAACATGACTCTCTCTTGGGATTGGGAACAAATTAATACCTATGTCTAATATTCAAATATTATGTAATTAACTTGAAAATAATGGTATTATATTATATGGTTTAATATATATGTCTCGATAAAATAATTATTATCATAAAAAAATTTAAAATAAAGGACTCTTGCTAAATTTGACATTTCAACTAATATGAGACTCTAAAAAATTATTAATCATATACCACCACATAAAATATATTATTGAAAAAAAAATTATAGGAGACTAAAGCAAATATATGAGAATTAAAAAACAAAACAAAATTTCCAACCAACCTAAATAAAACAAAACGTTGGCACATATTATAAAAACACTGTAAATCAATAATAAATACTAATATAAAGAGAAACAAAACTTGTCATCGATAATTTTTATCACAAAAGATCCAAGAAACTTATTATAAAGATTATGATAATGAGATTTATTTATTTTTATAATTTTAATTTTAATTATTTTTTATCTAAATTATTGATTATAAGATTATTATGAATATGATATTAGTAATTTCAATAAATTGAATCAAATTAAAATTTTTAATAATTAATATTATAATAGGAGATTCTTAAAAGGAGAATACATATTCTTTGATATTAAATTATGACGTTAATTAAAAGTTATTTGTTATTAATTTGAGACACCTCTATAGTACTGAATGTATATTATATATCATTAAATATTTGTGAAATTAACAATTATTTATCAAGGAATTTATCAACTCTAAAGTTTACAATAAAATTAAAACTTAAAATACCAACATGAATTGACTGAGGTAAGAAAAATATTTTTCTTAAATGATTCACGATGAGTTAATTACTTAATATTTGATATTTTATGTGATAGTTAAATAAATTCAGAGTTGTTAAAAATGGAAAAAATTAAAAGACTGAAAAGTTTGCGGTAACTATCTTAATTAATTTATTAATTTAATTAATATATTACTGTTTAATTTTGAATTTAAGAAGTGACACATAAAACAAGTATTATGATATTTGATTAAGAAATTAATTTTCACATTTAATTATTAAATTAAAAAATTTAATATAATTAAATAAATTATGTGTTATAATATTATTTAATAGCATTAAAAGTATAAATAATATAATGGTGAAAAATCAGAAAATATTTTAGTTACGAGAAAATCAGAAAAGCATTAAATCAGATTTAATGAATTTTACTATATGTAATATGATAAAACAATTTACTTACCTGATTGAAGTTGGTTTGATAACTATGTCAATTTGGTATGATTTTCACACCGCCTTTCTTTTAGTCCTTTCACTTTATTCTGGATGAGTCATATTTTATGGTATTAAGTAAACTATCTTTATGTGCAAATCCCAAATTTTTTTTTTTTTCAAAACATAAGATATTTGAAAAATAATTAAAGGATTAAAACATTCATTTAATAGATGATGTAAAAGAGACCATCTATGGAGGCCTTTATCTAAAAACTTTTACAGGAAGTTGCTTCTATTAAATTTTTTTATGGAACAAATTTATCACCAATGAGATAGAGTAATGTTTGTAAGTTTTTTTTATATGTTAATAAAAATTTTCATTTTTGTTTTCCTATTACAAAAATCCTCAGTTTAGAAGGTGGGGGGATTTTGGGTAGAAGCACATCACTTCAATTTGAAACCGGTATAAAGTTGTATTTATTTACAAAATGTTACTTTATTTGTTAACAACTACTATAAACAATGTGTTATTGAATTTATATTTTGTAATTAGTTTGCCAGCTTATTACTATTTGAATCAAATTCAGCTCGCAAAACCTATGCATATAACAAATCTATTCGAACCATAATAGGTAGAGAATGCTTATTAATTAAATTCGATTATAATTGTCAATAACAATTTTAAGTAATAAAACGAAAATTTAATTAAAATTTGAAGCATAATTCATTTAATTTTATTCAACGGAAAAATTTTCTTGGAAATTCATCTTTATCCTGAAAATACAAATTTAACTTCTAATTATTGCTAATTCATTAACTTTATTTAGTAGCTACCATATTTATTATTGTGTTTTAAAGATTAAATAAATTGACAAAATAGTATGACAGAAATTTCAAACACAAATTTGTCTTCGTAGCATAAATTAGGTTCATTTTTCCTTTTATTGTTATGATTATACTAATAAGGATAACAAAGAAATAATATGTCATTTTGTAGTACTATAAGCATATATAAACCCTTCTATATATATCACACAGTGGTCCTATTTCTTCTTCTTCTTTTACTATTCTTTTGTGTGTGGCTAAGGTGTTGAACTACTTCTTGTATCCATATAGAGTTATAAAAGAAGAAAAAACATATGCATATAGGTAAGCTGCATGCACTTTGTAGGGATGCAGATGAGAAGAGTACTCTTTGCCTTCAAACAAAATCATGTACTCCAATCAATTGTTGATTATCATGAACATTAGATAGATAAGGGACCACTCATGCTACTTCCAATTCTTTTTTTGTTCCCAAAATTAGGAAGAGAGATATGCATAAGATTTTTTTTTGCTTACACAGAAAGAGAAACATAAAAGCTCAAAGAACTCTTTGGTCAACAATGCAATGAGCCCAGCTCATTAACCATCCTGTGTTCAGTTTCCCATGGTTTTCTTGAACTAATAAGTGGGCTATTAAATACTTCATTTTTGCTTTTTCTTTTGTTTATTGATGTTTCTTGGTTACAAAATCCAAAATGTAATTTGTCAATATTTTAGAATAATATAATCTGTTTCTGGATTAATGAACTTATTGCTACATCCCATTTTCAAAACATTGCCAAGTAGTCATTTCAAAATTATCTTGGAATGTATTTTTATATTTCAGAATAGGAATTTGAAAATGTAAAGATAACTTTAATTTTTTTAAAATAAAAAATATGTAAGAAAACATTTTTTTATGCATAGGGTTGAGAATTGGACGGTCACCATGAGTGGTGTTTGGTTTGAGCATCAACAAAAGCTAAAACTTTGGATGAAAAAAGCCCCCGGCGAGGATCGAACTCGCGACCTTTCGCTTACGAAGCGAACGCACTACCACTATGCTACGGAGGCTTGTTGAACATTAAGAGTTCTACAAAATATTTATTGCCATTTATCATTCTTAAAGAAGATAATATTTAGACCGTGATATTGGCAAAGTGAAATGACCTCGTTCCTGAAATGCTCATTTATAAGAGCATATTATCAGAATATTTTGACGGAAACTAAATATAAAACAAAATTAGCCCAAATTTACACCATACTTCTGGTTTTTTATTTTTATTTTTTGATATTATTTTGTGAACAACAGCAACATATCTAAATTTAAGAGTAATGCAATATATTCAAACCTCCTACTTCTAAACGAACTCCAATGTTTTAATTTAATATTTATCTAATAAAACATACGCACATTGATTTATTTATAGTTTTACTCAGTCTATAGCAATTATCTTCTAATTTCTCCACTGCCTATTTTTTCATCAGTTAATTTTATCTTTTCATTAACCGTTCAACTCCAAAAAAGCACAAAGCATTAGTTATTTTGAGCTTCACTAACCAGTAAGTACAAAATTCAGTGAAGTTGATTCTATGCCTACATTTTGCATGTCTTTGGATTGATGACAACGGACTACTGAATGTGACAAGTGCAATCAGGAACAGTGTTCTGATTTCCATGGCTTGGAATTTGGTTTACCAATGCCTTTCTACAAGAATGTAGCAGATTTTATAGTAAAAAGGAGATGGACATTAGACCCTTTTGTTGGCCTAGAATATGAATTCTTCAAGAGACATGTGCATGGCATTTCCCAGTTGTTTTCTCCACATTCATTGAGGTAAGCAACTTCCGATATTTTCATGTCAAGGAAGTTGGTGCCCTTACAGAAGCAAACTCAACATCAGAAGCCAAAGTTATAACAGACACACATGTTTGAGAATACTTATGATGTAAATCCGTGTTAAAGTTACTTCACAGCTTAGCAAAAACAATCAAAGCTCTTAATCCTTAAACTTTCATGGCTTGTACAAAAAAATCATTTGTAATTGTAAATGAACAAAATGATGGATTAGAGATTGGCAGGAAATGGAACAAATGGAATGAACTACTTTCCAAACAGCTTCCTGTGCCTACTTTACCTTCTTCACTCGCAAACTTTAATCAATCACAAACTCATCAACTAAGTCCTTAAATATCTGCCTCTCAACATCCAACACAACCCCGGGTAATTCACCAGGGAAACCTGCCCAGTTTTCTGAGTGACGCATCACATCTTCCCCTAGCATACTTTTCAGACCATCCCCTTCATCTTTTAAACTGCAATCTGGCTTCACATACTTAAGTTTTTGTATCTCAAAGCAAAGTTCTTTGAGAAGCTTTTGTGCAGTGACGAATTTCGTTGTAAGTCCATTAGGCTTCAACAATGGCTCACGAGAAGGGCCTAGCTTTGTACCAAGAATTTCATTCACAGTATCAAAGATGAGTTTCCTGTGCCACTTTTCTGTATTTAACTCCCTGTAAGCATTTTTCCCAGCGCTGCCTCCTTCTTTTGAAAACAAACTACTTAACTTGGTCTGCTCCAACACAAGGAATAACTCAGGGTTAATGGGATGACCTGATGAGTGATGTTGAAATGTAAGCAACTCAGAACTCAAAGCTCTCAGTAGTAGACCAGAAGCCAACAGTATTTCAGCAATGTATCTGTGGTCTGAGTTAGTATTTTCACAAAGGGAAGCTATGTAATCGATTCTAGTTTCATCATGACTTGAGTTTAGCTGTCTAAGCTTTTGAATAAGGCGATCTATGCTTTGCAATTTCTTGTGGTTGATCTCTCTATATCGTATGTTGTTAACGAAGAGGCCATCTACAGGGCTCCACTGATCTGTATGATAATTTTCTTTAGATTCTTCAGCGCTGTCAACTGCAGATTTTGAGCTTATTGGTAAATAGTCTATAGGAACGAACAAAATATTGCACATTATATATTAGACTATTACATGTGAAAAATACACATTAAAATTTCCTTCTCTAGTGAATACTTGCTTCTATTTTTTCAGAAAATAAAGATTATGCCAGGAAGAAAACATAAAGCCTAAGGCACCTTGATTGTGATGCTCATCACAGTTGCCTTTGAGAAAATTTGATATGTAAACCATTTGAAAGTGACTTGAAAAATCAGTGACTCAAAGGAGTACAGCTATGCATCATCATCATATCTATGTGACAAATTACTTTGACGTCTTTGTGCGATATAAGCATGGTCAACTCTAGGTGTGGTCAATCCATCATAAGAAAAGGATTTTCAATCTCTTACATGAGGTAGCATTTCATTAGAAAACGACTAAAACTTCTTTTAAACATAAAGTTGCAATCAATCTTGAGGATGAACTGACTGTCAAAACCAATAATTTGTCTTTTTTTATTCTGACTATAAAACTCAATTTTTTATTGTGATTTGGAAGACAGAAATATTACCTTTACCAGAATTGGATATACTCTTTACTGGGGATGGCATACCGAATTTGTACACTGAGACATCGACAACTGATCCAAGACTTGGATGATCTGAGGCACGTGTTGCAAGTTCTGGAGTTGACTCATCCTCATCCCACCTCAGAGTTGATTTCTGCAAAATTAAGTAAAATTTACATATCAACTGATAATTGGATTACATTACTGCTAAAAGTTTTGATTTTCTCATGGTTTTAATCAGAATGATTGAATGAAAAGAGATCATCGTAGTTCTAACCTTATCCATGGATCTTGAAACCAAATGCTCATTAACCTTCCTGGATGGGCTATCAATAATTTCAGCAGATTGTAACCTGCTGGTAACTTCAATATCCATCTTTGAGTCGAAAGTGATACTGTCTGATTGCAGAGATACTTCATCCCACTGGCTACTTAAACTTCTCAGTTCATTGCTAGTCTCACTAAGTCGGTCATCGCTGCTCTGTGAATTATGGACTTTAGGTCTCAGTTTTTGACTGGGAGAATCTGAGTATGAGGTCTGCTTACAGGACTGCCTTCTGGGATTATTTGAATCTGATGATGGGGTAAGAAGGCAGGATTGCTTCTTCGATTCTAACTTCTTCTGTTGCATTCTTGGGCTAGCAGATCCTGAATTCTTTACTGAGCTTGGGCCATTTTCTTTTGGAAATTGTGTGGACCTTGGTTGGGATTGTGTTGATTTTATAGCCTTGATACTATTTGCTTTCTTTTCGCTAAAACTGGTAGAAGCATCCTTGGGACTATTTCTAGGAGACTGATCTTTTGCTATTTGACTGGAAGCTGTCCCCTTTTTATCATGTACATGTACACCACCACTCTGAAGTTTGTGGGAATAAGAAAGTTCATCGATTGGAAAGACTGAAGAAGCAAAAATTCCAGTTTTCTCAACAATTTTTGCTGGTTTCATGATCACTATTGGTGACTCTATAGCCACTGCAGAACCAGATTCCCAGGCTATTTCCTGCCTCATAGAATGCTGAATTGATGTCGGTTTTAGTTCATAGTCTCTTTTATTTCGAACAACATTTGAATCTTGTTCTTCTTTTCTGGTCTCTAGCAGACCCTTTACTTGCATTGTTTCCAATATCCGTTTGAGTGCTCTGAGATCCCTTCCAGATTGTCTAAATTCAAGATCCTTCAATCTATTCTCAATCTCACTATAAACTGAAGGAAATGAATCTGGAGTTCTTGCTGTAGGTTTTATGGCCCTGGAAGTTAGTTTCTCAGAGCTTTGGTTTCCATCCTGCTGCTTCCACGGTGCAGGTTCAATAGGAAACCTTGTACTCAAGATTGGTTTCCCAACCAAATCAAGATTCTTCCGCCGCGGGGAAGTCATCTCTTTCTCTTTCAATGGGACTTCAGGGAAATTAGAAACTCCAAGTGATCTAACGAATCCATTTTTCCTAAACTGAGCATTACCTTGAGTTGAGTCAGTTTCACTCAAACTTGAGCTGGTATTACTAGCCACACAGGATTCTGGCAATGCTTCCAAGCCCATTAATTTTGCTACAATACTAGGTGGACTTCTCTGGGATGCTGAACGCTGTTGTTGACCACAAATGCTGTCAACTGAGGTGGAGGCACCACCTGTATTACTGAAATTTCTTGAGAGGTTAATGGGTTTTGAATCAGAACTGTTTCCGCGCCATGAACTTTCCCTACTGTCCAGTGAAAGTCTAGGAAGCTCTTTCAGCTTTTGTGGACATTTCAAGATGTCATGTGAGTCAAAAGATATCTCACTTGTTTCTCTTCCATCATAAGAAAATCGAGGAGCATCCTTTGAGATGGAATGCCAATGTCCATCTCTTACTTCATTTGATAATCTAGGAAGTTCTTTAGCTTCAACGTAATGCCTTGGTGTTTCTCTAAGTTTAGCAAGAACTTTCAAGGACTCCTTTAGATCAATAGGAGTTTGTTTTCTATCAGCAGATTTAGACAGCTGATATTGTCTCGGGGAATCCCTTTCGTTGGACAGTCCTCTGGCTTCCCCGTATATAGACTCCTTCACCACATCCCTCAGGTCAAGGGATGGAGATCCTAAGTGGGGAGAGGTACTTGCTTGGTTCATAACTGGCTCCCTAATAGGAGTTTTAGGAAAACCAATCCTGTCAAAGGGAGCATCTGCTTCAGCTTTATAGTCCAAAGAGGACATTGATGATGAACAAGAAGAAGAGAATGAGGTTCTTGATGATTCAGCTGAAATTTTTTTGTGCTTATCAGTCATACCCCTCGTATCCTGCAACAAACTCACCAAATTGCATATGTTTAGTTCCATTCAATTACGCGCACTTCAGACAAGATGGTAGTTTCAGCACATTGCATGCAGACACAGGGTAAAAACAGAATTTAAGCCACTAAATTAGGAAGAAACAAACAAAATCGGCAAATCCTGAAACGATTTTGAGGAAGATAACAAACAACCAATTTTCGGCCTTTTTACATCTGACACCAGTATATAGTACAAATTTACTCGACCAAAATTTTGATCTGGTATCAGAACTTACATTCCTCAAATTGAAATATTGTTCAAGAAATTTTGAAGAGTAAAACAATAGATAATTTGTGGAACATGTAAAGAAAGGTTCTTACTGCTGTTGATCGTTGCTGGTGTATGCTATTAGAACCTCCTTCCAGGCTGTCATAATTGAAGTGAGAATTACCTTTGACGAAAACAGAAACGTTAGACACACAAGACCAAGAACCAACATTGAGTGGTGCAGAGGTCATGTGGTAATTATTTTATGGAGACCTAATCTACCACTATGTACAAAGTATCGAATGAACTTCAAAGGGAATAACACAAACAAAAGGAGTTAAAACCTAAGACAGTATCCTTGTGACAAATCAACCATTAAGGAACAGCACTAGTGATAAAACATGTGAGATTGATGACAGGAACACAAAGAAAAAATGAAAACGATCAACTCATGAAAGCCACGCTGACAAACTAAATTTATTGAACACGTGATCAACAACTACCAAAGGATTACCTGGAGGAAGCCTTTTCTGGGTAATGCGGGAAGAAGAAATAACGTGGTGACGATCAAAGAGTTGGAAAATCCCAGTCATGCATCCTATCTGCTTTTTTAAATCTGGGCTGTCATCTGCTAAAGAATGCAAGAACTTTGCTGCCATATCTACCTCTTCTTCTCTAATTAAACTCAACTTCTCAACTACCACAATCAATTACAATTACTCCCTCTTCATAAAAGCTTCATCATTTGTACTCCAAATCTGCTAACACTAGACAAAAATGCAAACTTGCAAATGAAGCTTGCTGATTCAATTAAGCAACAATTAGTACAACACAGAATCAGGTAATTCAGACAGCTCAAAAGGGTCCTTAGTCCTTACCATCCAAAAAATCAATCCATTGCCCTCTAAAGTTTAGTCCTTGGCACAGTTCATAAGACAAGTAGGTGTCAATGGAGCAAGTCTTCTCGTCTATGTTTTGCAGTCCCATATGCAGCATCTTCAAAGAGGTTGATTTCCATTAGCTACACATAAACAATGTAATTGCTAAATTACAGGGCCATAGTGAATATTTCATGCAAAATATTCTCTGCTTGATTTCATCAAATAATATAGAGTTGGTTCCTTACAAAATATGAAAGAGAGGAAATTTTGCCGACAGTACTGCCTTTCCAAAAATTTACAATTAGGACTTATTATCATTTGGGTATTGGTTTTACCAAAAATAATGAAACAGGCAAATAAAAAAGAGACAATGCTCCTTAAAATTTGCAAAAAAAAAAAAACGCAGTGGAAAAAATACATACACAATAGCTTGAACTACCTAAATGAACTAGTTCCAATATATAGTGCAAATGAATTTCTGCAGATCCAAGAAGAATTGTCTCAATGTTTCTCCTCTGAGAAGAACAAATGGAGAATCGTGAAAATGGGCACTCAATTTGGTCAGAGCTGGGTCAGAAAGTCCATGACTTTTGTTTCGGTTATATATTATATATAGTATTTTCATTGTGAGAAAGACAACAAAATTGAGAAAAGTTCGGTGGGTCAGTTCTGTTGTCCTCCACACTGAGATACGACTACCCTTCCTATTTCTCTTCCCCAAGAAATTGGGTTAAGGTACTATTTACTTAGAAGAAATATTTTTGATAGAATTTGAATTAAATACATTTTTAAAAATTATAAAACGATTTTAATTTCATAATAAATATTTTTTAACGAATTGTATATTTTAACTTCGCTCGTCTTAAATTGCTTGATGTAAACTACTTGAAAAGAATAAATTTAAATTTTATTGAAAACTTTCATTTTAAAAATTGTTGGATCACACACATTACTTAAGTAAATCTATTTTTCCAGTTCAATTATGTAAAAAAATTAAACTTTGTGATATTGTGTTTGTTGTTGATCTAATATGTTTATTACATAGGGATTCTGTTTTATTATACTTAGAATATATAAGCGTACCACTTGCATAAATCAATATTGGTGATTTTATTTGTTAGTGAAAAAATATAAAGTCTATTTTTAATAAACCTTTGATGTCATGTAAAAATATTTCAATGGAAAAAAAATAATGTTATATCTTAAAGTTAAATTAAGATACCAATAATTTTCTTAAAAATGTTCTCATCACTCTTAAAGCTTTTATCTTTAATTCAACCAAATAGTGTTTGGGGAATATCAACAATCATCGGTTTGATTGAGCCTTTTGCATGGAATAAATGTAATTAGGAGGAAGAGTAACCAACATTTTTCAATTTAAATTAGAATAACATAACCAACTTGAATTAATGAGATAATTGTGGATCTACGTTTATTTAGTTACAACAGTTAAAATTGTTATTGTTATTATTTATGTAAGATTCCTTAATTTATTTGTCTATCTTTCTCTCGTATAAATCACATTTTAACATTACTAACCTTGTCCCCCCTCAAAGCCTGTTCCTCCAAAAAAAAAAAAAACCTTTTATTTGAAAGCTTGTAACTGAAGTTGTGGAAAAATAGATAAAACCGAAATTGTAACAATTGATGGTCAGCGTTTTTGTCAATTGCTTAAAGAAAAACTGTTCTTTTATATAACTCCAAATTCATTTTAATATAATATGAATTTGTATTTTAATGAGATTCATTAAACATATCACTCCACTAACTGTAAAATTCTTATAAAATTACTCACAATTATGAATTAGGCAGTTGTGATATTGAGAGGTTTAGCTTAACAACAACAAAATGTTAAGTGAGTGACTTAAGAGAGTGATGTTTTTATTAATTATAGGGTTAGGTTGATTATGGAGCTAGTATGATTCTGCCAACAAGGGACTCATAAGTAATAACCACGATAATATTTTAATCACATTCATTAACTACTTTGAGCTTGTGACCTAGTACTTTGTTTCTAATAATGTCAGCAAATCTTGTTGAATGCAAATGGTGATTTGAAACGACAAAAAAATAGTTTTCTAATAACGAACAAAAATAAATTAAACCACTTTTGCTCCGAGGTTGCGGGAAGCAAGGAGTGAAAGTGCCGCACGTGGGCAACCATATGTTCTTTTTGGATCTGTTTTTCGTCGGAGTCCTCAACGTTTGACATTGCATGGTATTTCTCATAATTGGGGTTCTTGTAGTGGAGATTCATGGATTTTGACTAGACCTTTTCACTATAAATTTAAAAATAAAAAATTAAATAGGTAAATATATTTCATGACCATAATCAGTCAAGTCAAAAGCTAATTTCATGTTAGCAAAAAGATAACCTTATTCCGTTGTTTCTTTATTTGTTTTTTCATTTTTTATAGTAACTAGCCTTGACTTTGCATTAATTTCTGTCCTTTAGTCTCACACTAACATAAAGGGGCTTCATTCACATAAATGGGTGTTATGTCACCAAATAAGGTAAGAGAGAAAAAAAATGAACAAGGGATAATTGGAAAAAATATTTAAAAAAGAAAAAAAAATGAAATCTTTAATTTCAAATTTTCGTAACACATTTACAAATATAACTAAATTTATCTTTGGTAGGAGATTTAAGAAGGTCTCCCACCTTAACCTGCGCCTCTAGTTATATTTGGTAGGAGATTTGAAAAGGTCTCCAGGAATAGTAAAAAGTTATGATAAGTCAAATACATTTTGTTATAATTCAGGAAAACTCCTAAATTTAGTTTGAGATAATAGATAACTTGTCCAACTATTACAAGGTTAGTGTTACACATGATAGACTTTTAAAGATCAAAGTGTAGAAGATGTAAAAAAATGATAATGTTAGCTTTTTCTCATATGATCTAGAGGCTAAAATTATATAAAAGATTAGTGTTGAATTTTAATTTTATTCGTATGTAAATATATATAATTTGTTCAATGACTGTCTTATAAAACATAGGATAATTATAGCTTGATAAATAAATTATTAATCAAATATAAGAATATAAGTATATTAATGGGGCATAATCGTGAAATGAAACTCTTTTAAAGATTCAAATTATATTACTGAAAATAACTTAAGGGGATCAGTCCTAAGAATAGTTTAGCAGTACTCTGTTATGGACCATGATGGAAGAAGTAAACAAAATATTAACTTTAATATTTTTTTAAAAAAAGTATGTATTTTGTAACAAAATATTGAGATCAAAATTTCTACATAAAGGAAGCCTATTTTTATTATTTGAAAAGAAATATAAAAAGAACAATTTTGACATTCTATAATTTAAGAGTGGCGTTTGCAGCCATATAAAACTGACTTTTGTTGATTTGACTTGATTCTACAAGTTGATCTCATTTCCAAAGACATTGAATTAGTTAATGGTATGAGCATGCAGGGCATGAAGAAGATCACAGAGTTTGCATTGATTTATGTGCGGTGGTAGGTGATGGAGTAGGGTGGAGGAATGGAAAGTGAGGGTGATTGTAAATGTGGTGACAGAAAAATAAAGATTGAGCAGATGAATGGAACCCCACATCCATAAACACTAGCAAACATATCATAATCATCTCTACCCCATTTCCCACCAAACATTTATTACCTTTCTTGTAAGACCTTGCTCCACCAATAATACTCTTCTCTCTACAATCAGGGAAACAATTATAGCCAAAGCTGTCATTTCTTTGTCTACAACTAGCTACCAATATTAACTATTCCAATCCAATCCAATACCCATACTTGCCTTATCACCAGGGAAATCCAACGTTGTTCTCACCTCACTTCTCCTCACGAGGGGTGTTAAGCTACAATTATGACAAGTATAATGTATCCTATAATCTTCAAAACATTAGACACTGAGACATATATTTATAGTTATATAGATTGAAAATTAAGATTTATGTATTTAAAATTTATTTATGAACAAGGTTAGACAAATATTAAAAAAAAAGAAATTAATTCATTTATTTAAAATTTAATATATATATATATATATATAATTTAAATATTTCTGATTATATATAAAATTTGTTTCTTATTTTTATAATCATAATAAAACTTATATACTAAATTATAAATTTTAGAAAATTATTATATTAATTCTTTTTAAAATTATGATAGACCTAAATAATATTTTTTTAATTAGACATTTTACCAAAAACATGTAATAAAATGTTCGTATTTTAGTTACAGAAGACGCCATTTAATAGATCTAAAGTAAAACAAAATTTTGGATATTTTCCTGAGTCTATTTTTTTTTCTACCACGAGATTTGTCAAATTCGGTTAGTCAAAATAATTGTTGCCTAGCCAGATAAAATTTGTTGTAGCCTTTATTATAATTTGCAAAAGCTTAGACTCCTATTAGATGCAGGGAAGAGGTACTTCTACCAGTGAAAGGAGAATGTCTTACTTTTGTTTTAATAGAAATTTTATATTCACACTTTTTGGGATTGTGTAGAAGATAAACAACAATGTCACGGATTGAAAGTGTAGTCAATAAAAGACAATATGGTACCAGGTGGCATTCTTTTATTTTGGCACCCATCTCTTCCTTGTATTTGGCATTTTATATTCTTCACCACGCAATTAATACTGATAAAAAAAATCCTCATATAAATCACTAGGCAACAATAATAAGACTTTACCCATAACATGATTTAGTACTGCTTTTCAATGAAATACTAATGACAAGCATTAGGCTATTGAAGTAAACCTCCAAAAAGGCTAGACGATAAAATTTAGATATTTGGAGCATGTCAAGTTCAAGAAATTAGACAGAAAATCAGCCACTAATTCTATGTTTTTTAATTAATGAATTTGACTAGGAGAAGACGCCAGAGACCTGTACGGTTTAATTGTAACGGTTTAATTCTAATTTAGATTTCTAGTTATTTTTATTTACTAGTTGGGAATGAAACATTTATTTACTAGTTGGGAATGAAACATACTTGTTGCCGCTTGAAGAATGAGAACAGATCAAGTTTGTAGACCAGGAAAGACATGTTTTGCGAAGAGAGGAATTGAGGAGAATAGAAATGAAGTAGAAAAATGTTCATGAACATGTTTTTAAGAATGGTGACTGGTTAATGTTCATGGAACATGTTTTTAAGAATGGTGACTGGTTGGTTTAATGAACTGCTCAGTTGCATTACAACTACCCGCATAAAGATGATAACAAAGTGATGAGAATACTGCAAAAAAAAGGTGCTTGAATGCAAAAGGTAAACACATATAGTTGAGCTTCTATAACCGTATAATCAAGAAGCTAAAACTTCTGAAAAGTGCCATTGCCCATACTTTGCTTTATGATTTTCATAAGTATACGATAAATGAACTTCTTAACTAGTCATATGACTAAAGAAGAAATTAACTCAAACCCTGTCAAGATAATCTAACAGATAAAATGGAATTTGGATTTTTACTACGCTTTCCCTTTAAAATACAAATTTTGATATTTTAAAATATATTAAAAATTATTTTTATATATCAAAATCAGTATATTTTAATAACATAATAAAAAGACAGCACCAAATGGCATGTGTATTTTTCATTTACTCGAAGTACAATTACCGACAATTCAGGCAAGTAATAATAATACTTGGTGGATTCACTCTTTTTGTCAGCAACTCTTTGCTTAATGTGTATATTTACCTAATTAGATGCCTTCAGTAGGTGTCTGAAGCAATTAGAGACAATGGATAACCTTTTTGATGATTAATAAAAGGCTTACCTTTAGTTACAGTTCAATTCCGAGAATGACCCTTGTAATTTTACTAAAATTGAGCATCAAGATAATTTCTCATAGGACTAAAATTGATCCTTTTCTTTCCAACTTCACACTGAATTCTGTTTTCTATTTTTCCAGTTTTGATCTACCCAGAAAATCCTCATCTATGCTACTTGCTGATTCAGTGCAGTAAACTTGTTCCACAAGGACAGGGCACCAGATTAACACCAACAAATACCGGGGCTAACCTTAACGTTATTACACCTCAGTGAAACACGAATGCCTCAATTCAACTTCAGAGAAATAAATGACAAAACAAGAGTCCTACAAGACGAAAAAAGAACAATAGAGTAACTCTTGAGCTTTGCAATTTAATAGGTAAAGCTGCATTTGGAAATAATATTGATGCCCAGGCACCAATAAAACAAAATTTTCTTTCCATGCAATAAAATGAAAACAGGCATGAATGTAATAGAACTGCTTCTATCACTACCTAATCCTAAAAGTAATAAAGGTTTTGTTCAATCAAAAATTCAGACCAAAGGGTGTCAGTGAGCATATAATTGCATATCCCACCAGTGGAACACGTTAGCCTATATCACCAGTCAGTTATATTGACCTCTATGATCACCTTGAGAAGAGGAATGTACAAATGCCTAGCAGACAAAGTTACCACCAGCCATTATCTTCTGTGTTCAAATTAATTTTTCTGCTTCGCTGACTCTTGGAGTTGTGGAATCCACCGCCACTGCACCTGCCAGTCATAAAAAATTAATCTCATTGGAAAACTATGGTGCATAAACATTGACAATAAAAGAGAAATAACGTCAAAAATGAAATAGAAAATGCTCTGTAACAGAAATCTATTACATTAATTATTTTGAAATCTTAATTCCAAAAAAATAATATAGATAAACCTGTGTTGCATATCAATATAACACATACCTTAAATGAAGTGAAGGAGTGGAAAGAAAGAAAGAGAATTAGAGTGAAAAGGAAGGTTGTTAGGCTGAATTGAAAGAAAGTGAAAATGAATGGAAAGTAGGATGATTTATCTGTTATTAATAATTTCATTTATTATTTATAATATTATTTTAGAAAATTATTATTATTATTATTAGAAGAAAAACACACACACACACACACACAGTTCGATTATGTCTTAAAAAATGTGTCACATTTTCAACACTTCTAGTCAATGTAGTTTCTTCTCATGTCTCACCAAAATAAGATGATGATTTACACCGTGTAGCCCACTAAACTTTCTTACGAAATCACTGCAAATCACCAGTTCCAAATGCTCACCACGACCACAAATCCACACCCTTCTTTCCTAAAGTAAATCTGTTAAAACAAACAGACCTTCAGGGGTCTCAGGATTCAAGCTGGAAAGATTTGTTCCTATTCTAACCAGTTTGAGACCCTACCTATGAAAGTATGCCTTCTCGTAACAACTTAAGATTTAGTGATAGTTGGTACTAGAGTTTAAAGCCTTTGACCATGCAATTTAGTGTTCAATCCTTGTCCTCCCATCCGTCCAATACAATTGGCCCCAAATAGGCATCTAGCATGAGATGGTATGTTAGATCTAACTTATAAATTTTTGGAATAGTAGGTTTATAATTGAACCCCCCAAAACAAAGTGATTCGGTGAAAACACATGAAAAAGACTAAGTGGACCAACTACTTCATACCTTGATTGGAAAGGCACAAAGCACCCTCAGATGCAGCAGGTTTCTGAAATTCAGTGTTGCCATTTGGAGCATCAAATTTTGTATCATGTCTTGTAACTTCGAAGTTGGAAATTAGCATATTTGTTTGATCATTTGTTTGCACCTCATCTTTGGAACTTGTCACATCATTTGCGTCATCTTTTTTCAAGTTTCCACTTAAGGATATGGGTGTTTCATGTTTTTCATCATTTTGATTCAAAGCAGCAGCTTCTGGTTCTGGGTTGGCAGAAACCTGCAGACCACCCCAACGTTCCCAAGGATACAAAGTTATTCGCTTGACATCAAATAATCTGATGAGATTCACCATCTCATTTCCCAACACAAAATGGTGATCTTTCAAACATGTACACAATTAAATCCAAGTAAACGACCTATCACTTAGAGATTGACAATGTCTTATCACTGGAAAGTTATACTATATATAAAATTGGACATATTTTAACCCATGGGAAATTGGCAAGTAAGGAAAAACATTATAATTGTACAAATGTCCAGGAGTATATCAAAATGAATTGCATCAGCTACAGTTCACAGGGATCCTCAAAAATCAGAACGAAAAAAACTCAATAGGAAGTTACAGAAATGCATCTTCATTAGAGCAACATTTGCAAGGAACATACATACAATATCCTCAAAAAGACAAATTTGAAAATCAATATTTCAGGCAGTATATACTCTAGTTTGCAGCAGTTCTAGCAAAGTCTAAGACAAAAAAAAAAAAGATAATATGAATTATAATGTTAAGACCAACTTCCTTTCACTAACAAAGCTCAACAGAATCACTCGGTTAGTTTCTTTCTGAGACTAGTTCTATTGACCAATCTCTGACAGAAAGATATAGAAATCATTACTCAGGCCTTTCTCTATAATTCTAAACAACAGAAGTAGAGAAAACAACTTCACCTTTTGAGTATCAGAAGCATCCGTAGTCATTGGGTTACTTGACATTACCATTGCAATGGGTTCAGTCCGGTGTTCATGAGATTCTGAAGTATCTCCACAAAATGCTTCTTGGTTTTCCATTTGATTTTGCTTGAGTAATTTAGGAGTCTTTAATTGGTTAGAGTGTATACCATTCGAGACAACACTATCAATTTCACCAAGAGTCCTTTTCCTGCTTTGTGATTTAAGCGTAAGTTAAACCAAACTTATATAAAAAAGGAACTCAATTTAGCAACATGTTGAAAGTGAAAGAGACTGAGGGGGGAAGACATACCTACTGGGAGTATGAGCAGCTGAATACAGAGAGTTTGGCTTGTTTAAAAACAGTATTCCACGAAGAGGTTTTCCATCAATAACAGTTTCAATAGTATATCCTTCTGAGATGCTTTCAGTGACCTTGGCTTCAAACATTTTCTTTCCAGGAGGTAGGGATTGATTTATTGGCATATTTAGCCTACCTGCATTTATGATAGTGGATATTTAGCTGTCCCTACGCGGTACTATAAAACGTAAATAGTCATTTATCATTTTAATTCTCATAAATAACGGAAATCAAAACTATTAGAGGAATCATTAATTTATTCATCACTGACTCGCCAATTGCCATAACTACAATCCATATCTAAGATTAATACATAGTAGTTGCAAGAACTATATTTTCACAAACACAAACTTGACTAATTGGATCTCATGGAGAGTCCAACAAGGAACACCTTCTTGCTGCCTTAAATTTAATTAGCCAAACTACACAAATCTTTAACAGTGAGCCCCAACAGAATCTTGAAAAACATTTTAAATCCAACATACCAAGATGGATAGGCTAAAAGTTTAAAACTTATGTTGGGAGATACAGGTAGAGACTAGGCTACAATATGATAAATTTTTAAAAAAATTTAGAAAATGGGTAATGATAATATGTACAAAATAAAACAAATATATTTATCCATATATCGTAGTCAGGCAAAGGCAACCAACAATCTCGTATACATATCACATCATATAAAGGTACAATAAGGATCTATTTATCCATATATCATAGTTTAAAACCATAAGGCTTTATTGCTCAGTTTGGTAGCATGGACATAGGCGGAAAGAGTGAAAATAGTGTTGGTTGTTTGGTTGAACGGAAATATAGTGGAACGCACCAATACATTTCCCATTTATTTCTCACCAATTTTCCTTCACCTTTCTGGCTTTTTCCTTATTTTTCACACTTTTAATCAAACACCTTTAATTTTCCCTTTAATTCTCGCATATTTGCATTCACTTTATTTCATTTCCACCCACTCTTTTTCTTTTCTCCACCAAATGGACTCCAAGAGAAAATTCAACTTTACTATCGATGAATCAAAAACTTTATGTATGAAGACAACAAATTCTTACTTGGCTGGCTATAGTTCAACACTGACATGATCTGGCCCATATCAGAACCCACACCATATCTTACTAGAAGTTGATTTTGGCTAGGATTGGGATTTTGTTCTTGGCACTTCAGTTTCAATTGCTTCCTTAAAGATAACTTCTCTGGTCTCTGTTCACTTTCCCGAGAAATCCCTAAAAGTCAGATATATATCACAATTGGTTAGAGATACCAGAGAAAGACCAGAACCAAAGGTTATGTTGTAAAATAGCAAATAAATTCACTTTGCTGAACCTGTATATAGGTAATACATATCATCCAGGGCCTCGAGACTTTTATTACAACCACCTATGAATACAAGAACACCCCCCTTAAAAGGGTCTAAACAGTCACCAGCCACAGAAAATCTAGCAGAAGGCCCATTGGTTGCAGATGTAACGTTTGTCCAAACACCAGTGTCTACAGTCAGTAAGAAATGAAATATTATATGAGGAATCCCAACTTAATTAATATTGATCAAGAAGAAAAAGAAAACTATCATGCAACTTTCAGAACAGAAAATAGGAATTGATTAATCAAATTAACTATAAGTCTTTCTAAAAATTGAGAAATTACCATATATATATAACAATAGTCACTGAAACAGTAATTTTGGGAAATTTGGAGCAAGACCCTCCATTAATTTATAAGCTAAAATGACAAACGTGAACTCTCATAATCTAAATGATTGAATATCTTCTGAAGAAATCTGAAAAGCATTTTGCACCAATGAAATGTGCAGAAATAAGTTTGCAAACAACCTGTTACTTGCAGTGCTGCTCCACGAGGACTAAATTCTCAATTTAAAAAGAGTTATAAAGCCACAGCAATGGCATTCACAGTAAGATTATATTTTAATTAAACAGTTAAATCACAGTACAACACAGACAAAAACTCAAAAAGCGAAAAAATATTCGTATAAGCTATAAAGAACATACCAATATCAAGCATATAAAGGTCATTATACAGATTTTGGGCATCTGTAAATCCCCCAAAAACGAACAAGTTCTTGCCAAAAGAAACAGTTGAATGACCAGCTCGAGGAGCCAACAATTGGCCTGATGTACTCAGCTCCCTCCAGATTAAAGTATCTAATAATACACACATTTCAAAGAACATCGTGATATTCTGAATAAAAATCCTTTATTTTGCACTATTAATTGTATATTTATATTTGTGATACAGATATTACAATTCAGTAAAATTAAGAGAAAGAGATGGAACAGATCGATACCAGTATCAAGGATATGGACATCAGACAAATAATAATCATGCGCATCTTCACCTCCTATTACGATAATTTTATTTTTCCAAGATGAACAAGAGTGGCTATCACGAGGAGATGGTGGAGTCCCTGATGTTGTAGCACACTTCCAGACAAATGTCTCTACAAAGGAATTATCAGCATAACTCATATGCAATCATTAATCAAAAGTAACAGACGAATTTTCAATGCAAATGCAAACGTGAAAGCAAAATAAATGAGAAAACAACTAAAATGCTCAAAAGCTCCACAGTCGACACCCCAACTTCTCTATGAGTAATCAAACAAGAGCCGTCTCATTTCATTCACAACTGAAATCATAATAAGCCTCTACAAGCAAGCCAGAAAATATACAATTATGCCAAGTTCAGACATGTTCCTTCAAAAATAATCCACAAACATGGAAAGACTAGTCAATTTTGTCACTATCACCTATACGAGGTCTCATTTAAATATCAAGGGAAATAAATCATGCAGGGAACTAACTTGTCCCATAACAGGCATTATGCTATGAGAAAATCACCTGTATTTAATATGTAAAGATCATTGTAATAGACCTCATTATTACTATCTGCAGATTTTCCACAGCCCCCAAAGATGAATAGGCGTTTTCCAACAACTGCTGCACTATGACCCTCACGTGCTGGTGGCCCTTCTCCTCTTATGGTGGGAGAAACCCATGTATGCAATGCTAACATGATTTAACATCAGTGAGTCAAATTGTAAATACATAAATAACAGTCAATTAGACATAACTGCATAACATTCTCAGATTTTAACTTAAGCAGTAGATTTCAATATCATTGTCCATCAAAGGTCCGGGACCACATCTGTCGAGGCTTACACATAGACCATTGTTTCAACTTAAGCTAAAGAATATACATTATGACTTTTGGATGCAAAAATGGGTGAACAATTTAGATATGAGAAAGAAGACTCACAAGTGTCTAATATGTGCAAATCCTTGAGAGGGTTCATCCCATCTGTACCCCCAAACACAAACAGATTATCACCAATAGCTGTGCAAGTGTGGCTGTCCCTAGGAGTAGGTGGGGAGCCTTTCAAAGTAGGTTGGCTCCAAGTCTGCTTCACTGCAAATCACAAATGAGGAATCAAAAAATAAATCATACAATACAATTTTCACATTATCTTGCCGGCCAGAGAGAGCCCTAAAACAACAACAAACGCATAAAAAACTGAAAAGCTTAATATAAAATAATACACTCTATACAAACATAGACTACAAAACAAGTATCCATTTTTCAGTTGCACACAACCTATCAAATGAAAACGAAACAACATTTTCCAACAAGAAACGCATCGTGGCATCAGGGCATGAAGAAAAAAATGATTAAACTAAAGAGTGGAGGCAGTTACCAGTGTCAAAGACATGAACTTGGTTGGTCTGACAGTTATCTTTGCCGTATCCACCGAAGACATAGACAAGTCTGCCACCTTTGACGGCGTTGCAGGAGTGACCCCACCTCTTCCCTGGCCCATACACCTCATTTCCACCTCCACCACGCTCTGTGCCTATCGCCTTCACCTCAACCTTTTCCCACCTCATTTTCGACAATACAAAGGAATCAATTTTTTCTCACCACCCCCAATAAAATATAATTTTAAAATCCAGATTTTTCCGATTTTTTAATTCGACAATATGCGGAAGAATAAACGGGGCGAGGGTGAAATCGAAACAGAAGAAGACGACATACATGCAAACGGGGAAAAATTTGAAAAAAATAAAAAATAAAGTGTCAAATCAAAGAAATCAGAGAGAAAGAGTGAAACTGGATTTTAGCCTATAAAGCCCAGGCCAGTAAAAAAATTAACCACAGAGATGGGGTGAATCTGGAGAGGGATAGGTATTTGTGTACCAAGTGGACTATTGTCACTCGTTGGATGGATCTCCTTTATGAAACGTGGCACGTCCACTAGCCGTCGGATTTTACATTCTTAATTCTTTTTAATATATAATAATCAGTAAATAGAAAATCCAGTTGAAGAGTTCTAAAATGTAGCTTTCCGTTTAAATTTATAAAAAATATATATTTAAGAAGATTGAAGGGTTAAATTGTGTGAGATCCAATCCATTATCCTGAGTTCAGAATCATGGATAAGAACTGAATATTATATTTATATCTATCTTTAATTTGATAATAATTTAACAATATACGCTTTGATATGCTTAATAATTATTAGTATTATTATGATAGATTTTGATATTTTTTATAGTTTTACCTTTTTATAAAATATTTTTATATCATCAATACGAATATATATATGTGTGTTTTTTTATTATAAATTTGTTAGTTTTTATAATTGTTATTTCAGAAGTCATATACATTTAATTAATTCATACTATTTTTTATTTGGCCAAATATAAAACATAAAGTAGGACAATACATGAATTATTATTTAACTACAATAAATGTATTATTTTTTATAATAATTTGAAATTACATTAAGAATGACTCTGTTCTTATTCTTGTTGTACAAGTGTATTATTATTATTAAAAAAATCTTTCAATTTTTTTCATTCTTTTTCTTTCTCTGTTTTATCCCTGCGCAATAATTTATGTCCACATATTATGTAATTGTATATTTTTCCTTCTGCCTATTTTCTTATATTAGGTTAAGTAGTATTTTCTAATTAGAATTACAAAGTGACGTTAGTCATCTTTATTATTTTTAATATTTCTTTATGCAAATTTATATTATGTAATGAGGTGAATATTTTATTATTCTTTTCTTATATATTTTTCATCTCTTATCTATTGTTGAAATAATTTTAAACGTTTATACCACAATAAATTTTCAAAAATTAAATAAAAAATTGAATGTGATATGCATTAATTAGGATTAGTGATACATTATTCTCTAAATTATCATATATTCAAAAAATTTCAGGCAATCATAATTTTAATTTTTCACACATTTTTACCAATTCACTAAATATATATTTAGCTACGTGGGATATATAATAAAAATAATAAAATGGAGACAAAATAACAACCTTTTGTAACAAAAGGACTTTGTTTCCAAAAAAACGATTACATGAATAATCTGTGATGCATGATTGTCCGTACTTTATCTTATAATATACATGATTTGAACTTTTGTATTTAATTAATATAAGTAAACAGAATTTATTCTATTAAAATAAATATACAATGAGAAAGAATTTTTTTAATAAAGTAATCAAATTTCAAATAATTTATGTAGAAAAAAACTTACATGCATCCAAAAAAGTTCAAATATTTTTAAAACTATATTAATTTAAATTTTGTTCCTCTAAAATATGTGTTGTGAAATATAATAATTACATATTTTTTTAACAAATTAAATAACTATATTTTATTTAAAATCACTTTTAAACAGAAATTCAGTTTATATCTCTTACATTAATTTTATATGAACATTTCTCTGCTGCCGCTAACAAGATATTCTTAACCAAACTCACAGTTTCTCTAACAAGTTATTCTTATCAAACAAACAGTTTCTCTAACAAGATAATTCTCATGTTTCAATCTTGAAACGGAAAATAAGCAGATGATTGTGAGGAGGCTCTGAACTATGCACTCAACTAGGATTCTCTTATCTTCACTTTTGCTAATCTAAGTACAGTTTAGGGATAATAACAGTATGCATAAGGTTAGTAGTTGTCTCTGAATTTGACAGATTAATTAACTTTTACCTCTTAAATTTCTCTTCTTTCCTTTTAGATATCCAGAACTGCTGAATATCTATTAATTAACTATTACAAATTTCTCAGGCAAGTTTGAGATTTAATGTATAAACTGAATGATTCTTAGCAACAATAAATCATATGCTTCCTGATTATATAGATCATTGGATAAGGGTATTTACATATTCAGTTCTCATGAAAACCACACATGGCTACTCTACCTCTTAATGTCAATATAGATTCGCAAAAAAACAACTTTTATATCCATACTACTTAAAAATAATGGACTAACAATCATGAACCTTTTTAACCTAAGCTGAAGGTAGCAGTAGAAGGAAAACTGACCCTTCCAAGTTTATCAATACGGTACACCGTCCCGCTACACATTCAGCAAGGCAATTCTGCATCAGAAGACCCCTTTTTTTTTTTTTTTTTTTTTTTTTTTTT
>Ga0099824_1000018_pt1 | contig 90603 bp, 35 predicted proteins | sample SiratrowhiteBW_FD_76837 | JGI IMG/M metagenome (GOLD analysis project Ga0099824, IMG submission 76837) | Root nodule microbial communities of legume samples collected from California, USA - Siratro white BW | ecosystem: Host-associated > Plants > Roots > Nodule | place: USA: California... | reverse complement strand
TATATATATATATATATTATGTGAGAATGTGATGAATTGATTTTAGATTGAATTGTATGAGTTAGTTGAATGCTTGATAACTGATTTATATGTTTGAAATGATGACTCTTTTGATTAGATAAGTGCTTTTGAATGTTATATATGTTGAATTTGGCTTTGGATGCTGTTGTTTTGTTAAGTTATTAAAGTATTGATTGGATAAAGTTTATGAGCTATTGACATTTGCATATCTCACTTAAACATATAATTGATAGCTGGAAAAAGGTTCAAGTGATATCAACTAAATGTTATTGTAGATACTCTTTACTTAAACATCCAACTAGTTATTCAAAAGATAATGGTTAATATTCAAAAATTAAAGTAATAATTTAAGTAAAAGAAGTTATAACACTTCTCTCTCTTCTAAGACTTACTCACAGATTAATTATTATTTTTTTTGTAAAAAAAATCTTATTATCATATCATATGACATTTGATTTACCAAAATAAAATATCATATGTGAATGGAGGCATGCATAGGTTAAATGTAAGTGGTATTGAATGTGCACCAAACATTATTTATGAACACAACACAGCCATTACTGCACTGCAATCCGATACTCCCAAATTCAAATTGCCTGCCACATCCTATTCATTCATAGATTTTCTTAGGTGGAAAAGATTTTTTTTTGGTACAGTTAGGTGTACCGGACTTTATTTCATTTATTGTTTTCTTTTTTCCTTTATCAACGGAAATGGAATAATATTCTTCTTATCAAAGGAGATCGTCTATTTAAAGATGTACTACAAAATTATACTTAAAATAGTCAAGAAATTAACGTTTTCTAACTTGTTGAACGTTTTAGAATGCATAAAAGTTTTTAAAATAATTTTTAAAAAAATAAAACGAACTGTGTAATGCTGCACCTAAATATAACAATATATTTCCTCGCTACAATTTAATTTTGATACACATTGCATGAGAATAGCTTTAGCACCGTCGATAACATAGAAATAACCTTGGATACGAGTTTTTGAATAATATTTAAAAAAATTAAACAATTTCATTATAAGTTTAAATTTCACAAACTATTTAAGTAAATTACGGTGCTGATAAATATTAGCAATTATATGGCGTGAAAATTTTAGAGCAATTATTATAAAAAATTTATTATCTTATCCCACATTATAACCACGTTTCACAAAATCATATCCATATTAAATCTTTATCTCATTACACGCTAAGCACGTATTCATTATATTTAATAAAAATATTTTTACAAATATAGTAAATTACATGAAATAACGTATTAGAAAAACATTATAAACTTTGAAAAATAACATTAAACATTCTCTTCAAAATAGAAGACTACCATCTTAGCACGGTGTAAGTTGAGTATAATTCCTTTAAAAGATGCTTTTCTAATTACAATTTTATTTGAGTGAAATTTATTTCTTCACTTAAAAAGATACGATACAACACTTTTGCCTAATAATTGAGTTGTCACTTGAGAGACATTTCTTAATTAAAAATAATAAAATATTTCTTTCAAGTCTTATTTGAGTAAAAGATTCTTCATTAAGTAATATTTTTTTTTTTGAAACTCTTTCTTAAATATTATTAAAGTGAAAGTTACTCATTTGAAAAAAAAAAAACACATAAATTTTCTACGTCAAACTTAAAATTTGGATAAATAATAACTTTCAATTTCTCAAACCATAATAATAACTCTATATAGTTCAATACATTACTTTCATAACCAAGTTAAAGTAAAAAATTTAACTATTGACATAAGTTTCATAATAAAAGGCTCAACCTAACTCGGTTTTATATTTATAATGAAAATGTATAACAACAATCCAACATGAATTTACACAATTATGAATATTATATCTCATAAAATTATAACCCTCTAAGTACTAAAATCAAAGCTTATTAAGAAAATTCGAAACAGTGTCTTAACGCATCAATTAAAGATTAAAACTTCTCACTCAACAATAAAAATACTTTTGAGATTTATAATGTTGGTAAAACAACACAAAATAAAATATTCACTTATAAATGAAAATTTAGCAAAAAATTAATTTCCTTAGTTTTCTTTGCCCTGTGAGGAACTATAATTTGAAGAAAAGGAGGAATCAATAACACAAAAAGTCTCTTTATCACTTTAAAGGTTCAAATCCTAACTAATAAAAATTCCTCGATTAAGGTAAACTCACAAAATCCTTTTCCCCAAATTTGAAACGCATGCATGACTCACTTAAAGAAAGAAATAGAAAATGAAAAAATAAGGAAGCAGAAAGAACTTACTAAAGGAAACACTTAACTTTTAATGCTTTACACTGTGTCTTAGCTAAAGTGGAGATCAAATTTCATACGCCAATGGAAAAGAAGACTTTTAAAGTTTTGGAGTTGGACAAAAAGAAGATTCGAGGAGGAGAATGAAGAAATTGTTGAATTGTGAAAGCAAAAAATAAAAAATAAAAAAAATTATTGGTATATATTGATTGAGAAAAGAGAGAATGAAGGAGAGTAGAAGAGAGGCGCGTGGGCGGAGGGATGAAGCCACTGTTGATGCGCACGCGAGCGTACCATAAAAACATGATAACATGATCATTAATACCTTTAGACCATCTATCACATCCCTCCGATTCACATTTTATTTCCCTTTTCTCTCTTCGATTATTTTTATCCTATTTTACTATTTTTTTTTATCAACACTTCATTATAAATAAAAATAATAATGAGGTTTTGTTACAGATAGATCGAAGAAGGTGATGGTTGTGACCTGTGATGGAAGTAGATCTTCTTAGGATCGGGGACCCCACACACTGTGAGTTGTGAATTGCAATTTCATATGCAGGCGGGGACCTCGTACTACCTCTCCCTTATCTCTACAGTTAATCAAATCTTTTTATTTCACTCTTTATCACTAATCATCATCATTAACGCTTAACACATCCTTTCTTAATCTCAACATTCCCTTAATCATTCTTAGCTCCTCCTATTTTCAGTTTTACTCATTGCATGTACTTTTCATAAATTATATCCAAAGGACACCATCCCATCCTATTTCCAGATCCTGTACTTTCATGCTTCCCATTTTTCTTCATAATTCCATAATCAACCTTTCTTCTGTTAAAGATGGTTTGTTGATTGAATTACATACAAAATATTCAAATTTATTCACATATTCTTGTATTAAAAGATTGTCACAGTACACAATTTACACGTCAGGGGCAGAAAAGGAATTCTCCTAATACTAGTTGTGTATCGAAGCCTACAAATAATTTAAATCTTAAACTCTAAAGTTTATAAATAACAGAAATAATCGCGAACCCCCCTTGATATTTTTAATATTTTTATTTAAAAAAAAATATTAGGGATTCCTGTTATTTATAATTAACGAAGATGCAATTGTTTCGTATTATTTACTCGTATATAAGGTAAGAATGGTGTCCTGCGCATGTATGGGAAAATGAAATTAGTCTATACTACCTTACAATCAATTTTTATTTTTTTTATAATTTTACATAAAGATTGAATAATTTAAAATTAAAATTTATTTGAATATATTACTTTTGTTATCCAAAATCATTGATCTACCGTTTTAAGAATTCATAAAATATTTACAATTTATATATTCTCTCTATTAAAAAATCAACTCCTAGAGATTTTCTCACTGTCTATCATATTCTTTCTGCAATATATTCATACATGCAAACAAAACTTAAAATCAAAATCTACAAAACTAGAAACTTAGGGTTGATTTGTTTCTCAAAACAGAAAAGTAGGGATAGACTGAAAGTGGAAAAATTAAAAAACGCACGAGATAATAGTCCGCATTTAGTCTTTACACGTACATACGAATATTTGTAAAGAAAATTATCATATAATCGATTAAAGGTAAAAACATAATCGTTTATATAAGTAATAAAATATTTATAACATAATTAATATAATTGATTACATTATAAATATTTTATTATATGTCTATATAATTTATATTAATTTATTTTTAATATGATTTATGATAATTAGTATGTTATTAATATTTATGTTTTTTATAAAAATAAATTATTAAAATATGAAATAAAATAAAATAATTCAAATTTTAATTTTAATATTTTATAATAATTTTTATTTAAATTTAAAATTTATTTTAACATATATATATATATATATATATATATATATATAAACTTTTTGACATGAAATTATTTAAAAAAGTTATTTTACAAATCACTTTTAAAAAATTTCTTCTATTATATAAATCAAATTACTTTTTTTCTCTTTAATTTTATTTTATTTTTAATTCAAATAACTTAAAAAAAAAAATCAACTGTAATCTGGAGTTACTTGTGTAAGATCGGAGTAGATAACTGACACACTCTGGCACACAGTTTAGTTTTGACACACTGTTTTTTCCTCTCACATGTTCTTTTCTCTTCTCAAATTGGTTCTTGTTTGTTAGATTTGTATAGGTTCATATTTTGTTTCACTATGGCTGTGGGACCTTCTTCTAGGTTATTCTTAGTTACTGTGTTTAATCTAATATGTATTCATTTTTAAAAAGTAAATATATTATATAAAATAAACAAAATTTGGAAAAATATTTACATCAATTGTAAAGTTCTCTATTACTTTACCTGCTATATTACGTGTACACAATTTTTTTAACATACAACCTAAAATTATTACAAAATATCAAAATATGAGCAAGATGTCAAATTTCCTTGAAACCTAGTGAAATTAAAATACAATAAAAAAATGTTATGATTATGTGTTTGAGTCGAAGTTATTTCACCCCTGTTGAATACTTAAAGAATTCTTTCCATAAGCCTGAAAAATTATAAATATTAAAATAGTTACTCAAAATGATAAAAAGGTATAAAATTAGTTACCATCACATCTTAATAATTGAAACTGCATATTAAATTAAAACAAATAACATCTTTTTTAATATACCTTATATTTTTCTCATCAGCTGATTGAATTATTTATTTAAATTTATACATCATTGTAATTCATGAACTAAAGTATTGAAGCTGTACAAGAGGGTCAATACTTGGATTCCATAAATTATGTCTTATGCAACATCTCGAAAAAAGTTTATACTATGTATGATATTTCAAAATATTAATTGTAAATATATACTATATTTGTAAAATATATTCATTCACAAAATAAATTTTAAAATAGACTTTTAAAACATTTTAGTACCTGTATCCTTATTTATTCATGCATATAATACTATCCTAACATTTCACACATAAAAAAAACATATGAAAATAAAATTTTAATAAGTAAAATAAACAATTAAAATTTATAATTGATGTATAAACATGAATATACTAAGTTTATATATCAATTGCTCAAATTTAGTTTCACTTCAAGATCAATATCAACAACATACACTCATATTAAGTATGCTTGACTAGCAACTAAAATATAATCCATTATCCAAAACTTAGATTATCAGGTAGTAAATCTAAGAGAAAGGATAAGGTAAGTTCAACCATCAAATACTGTAGTGTCTACCAATAATCTTGATGTGTATGGACTGCCTCATCAACTTCTTTCCATATAATACCCTACTCTACATGACTTACATCATCACTTATCTCTCTTAAAATATAGGTGTCAATATTTAACACAATTTAAGTCACAACTCATACATTATTCCAAATGTATAATTTCAATTTCATACTCATCCCATTATCAAGTCAATACAAATGATTTAGAAATTTAACACTCCACAACATTCAAAAACCTTTTTAACATCAAAACAAACAATCAAATAGCCTTTTTAACATATTTACACAACAAAAATCAAACAATTTCATCCAATAACATCATTGTAAAGGAAATTGAAATTTCGAGACCATGTCCCATTTACATCAAAGTCTTTTAATCTAGAATATTATAGAAAGATTAAAACTAACTTCTCTTACATAAAAAGCTCAATATCAATATAAATTCAAAGTCAAAAAGTGATATAACTTCAAAATCTAAAGATCTAGAACAAGTCATCAAAACATAACAAAAATTTCACATATAATATAATAAGTTGAAAGAAATACTTTTCTTAATTTATACCTCAAAGACTGATGACCAAAACCTAAAAAAAAAAAGTCTTTAAAATAAATAAAAGCTTATTATATTTGCAAATCTGATTAGATAAAAATATTATTAAATTCTAAACTCAACCGATAAATAGTATTATTAGATTTTAAAATAGATAATGAATAAAAAAGAAAAAAGTTGAAAGAGGAGAGTTAACAAAAAAATAAATAAAAATGAAAGAGGAGTTAACATCTTACACCAAAATAATACATTTTCAATCTGTTAATCATAAAGTTCATATTTTCTAAATAAAAAAAGAACTTTTAAGTTATAAATGAGCCAACCATAACTAAGTGAAAATAATAGATATTTTCTATAAATAGTAAAAATATCACATCAAACTTCTTCAGTTTTAGAAGTTATAGATAGATTCCCTATTGAACTTTTTTGTGATCTTTAATACTTTAATGCAAAGTGGTCTTGTTACGTGACGTATTCCGTTACATGTTATGTTTAATTCAATGTTTTTATTATGACCTTTTGAATGTTACGTGCAAAATTATATCTAATTCAATGTTTTTATTATGCTCATTTGAATGCAAAATTAAAGGTTCACATGAAAAAAAGGAGAATTTGTGGATCTTGCTACCAAGTAATAACCAGAGATGGTAAAAAAAAAAACATACTCTCTATATTTATGGAAATTCATCTTACAAATATCCGATGGAATAACAAAATAAGTAATGAAATAAATTTTTTTAGATAGAAAGGATAACATATAGGTACTATATATTGTTTGGGATATTGAAGAAAAAGGTCACGAGAATATAATGTAGAGACACAGATTGACGTTGCCATTGTTGTCTTCGCAATACATAATTATATTAACAAGCATTCACAAGATGACATGTTGGTCACTGTGTTTGAGCAGCATTTAAATCACACACCCCATAGTGAGTTTTCTAATATTATTGTTTTGTCATCCAAATTAGTGAAAATCTGTAGAAAAAAAATCAATTAAACCGAAAAAGTGGTGCTTTGTTATGGGGTTCTAGGCAATGAGTTTATTTTATTTATTACTTTGAAATTACATAATACAATCTAATTAAGATTATTTTTATTTGAATCGATTATCAATCTGCTTTTACATTTTATATGTTTCTTTTTCTACATTTTGTCCCACGTAATGTGATCAGTTTAAGGAAAATTATAGCGGATTGGTATTCTTGAATTCTGGTTTATCTCGTGTAAGATAGATTAAATAGTGAGTTAAAAAGTATTTAGTTTTTAGTTTATTTTAAGATTATACTTATAATATTAAGTGAACTTATAAATAAATTTTCTCATATAATCTGTTTTTGTGAACAATAAATTTAGAGATTAGATTGTCGAAATACTTAAACATCTAAAAAAAATCAAATTTAACTTCTATAAATTAAATTAGCATTTTCACAAATAAATTTAATGTCCACAATTAAGAATACTTGTATTATAATATGAAAAAAATATGTTCTATTCACTGGTATAATAATAATGGTTTATAATGTTAACTAATTCATATTATTGTTTGATTGGTATACTTTTATTAATGAATATATTATTAATTAATTTATAAATGTTGTTTCATTGGTGGTAATATTTAAAGTCTCATTCTGTTTCTTAAAAACTTGAACAAATCATGATAAAGGAGAAATATAAAACACAGACACATTGTTAGCAGATGCAAGAACAAATTATGATAAATTATGTACACCAGATAACACGAGAGGTTTAAAGCTCTCACAGTAAACCATTATAATCTTATATCTATATATAAATCAATAACTACGATAATACCACATAAACTTTATGATAATAATATAATAATAATTATTTTTGTTATATTTATTATTATAATTATGATTTTTGTGATTAATAATAAAATTATTAATAATAATAATAATACTAATATTAATATAACTTTCAATATTTACAATAATAATAATATCACGAATATAAATAATAATATTGATATTAATAATTTTAATAGTAATCATAATATTAATCGATCGATAATATAAAAAATTATATAAAATTATAAACCCTAAAATCTGTAAATACTAAATTTAAATTTGTATTTATATTTATACTCGTACGTAAAATTAATAGGCATTAGTTTTTTTGTAATAATATACATAAATATATATCTCTTTTTATTAACAATTTAAGTTAATTGACACATTAACATATTTTTTACACTTCATATTTTGTTAATCTAACTTATTTATAATAATTTGATACATATTTTATTATAATTGTCAATGTTTTATTTATTCAGAATAATTTTTATATATTTTATAATAATAGACCATATTAAGTGATGTTTGATTATGTTTAAGTTAATTATATATTTTTTAGAAAAATTGGATGATCATTTATAAATTATGGTTAATAAATAAATTATAGTTTGATGAAGGTTTGGGGTAGCTATAAAACTAAATCAATATGAAAAAAGTACACTAAAAACGACAAATATTATGACTTTAACTATTATCACGTCCCATTAATAGTAATTGAAAAATACTTCTAACTTTAAAAAATAAAACATACGACATTGAAGTCATAGCTATTATTGCATAATCTACATTTGATAACAAATCATCTTTAAAAATCTAGGTGACAACGATTGTCGTCTGTCACTAGAAAAACTTTATTTTCAATACAGTTAAAAAGAACCATTGTTAAAGGAATTTGTTAACTATTTATAAAACTTTTTCAGTGGTGATTACTTCGTAAGAATATACTTTTATCATTTAATCATACTTAAATTTTTTTAACACAAGCAAAGCACTTTAATTCTGCTGCCTGAATAAGTGTGGGGCTCTGTAAATTATAAAAAGGAAAAGAGGAAAGTTTAAGAACCATTTATTTCTATAAAAAAATGGATTCGGAATAACCTTTCCATAAAATATTGTTAGTTGCAGGAGCTCTCATCATAGGTTGTTTCTTTCGGCGATAGCTTTCGTGATAGACTTCTTAAGCGTTTCAAAAACCAATAAATATAATTTTACATATGGAATAAATCGCAAAGTTACTGAGGTAGTTAGTTATTATTTTTTTTATCATAAATGTGTCTTTTTAATTAGGATGAAAACCCAAAAGTGAACAAATTTTTTAGAACTCTTTCACTTTATCCTTATACTTAAACAGATTTGATATAATATGTCACGATTTCAATCTTAATTTAGTTGGATCACGATATGATGTTCATAATTTGGTTTTAAAATTTAGATTAAGTAATTGAATTATTAATATATTATAAATCGATCTAATTAATTCAATAGATAAATATAAATATTTAAAAAATTTAAATAATTTTAAAATTTTTATAAAAGTTGGATAAGACTTTTCAATAATTTATAAATATATAAATTTTATCTTATAAATAGGTTTTGAATTGTTGAATTAAACTTAAAATTTATATATCTTGATGTGAGAGATGTGTGGTGAAGATTTTATATAAACTAAAAATAAAACGTTATAAGTTAGTTTGATAAAATTAAATTAAACTTAAATTTTACTTTTCAAGTTAGATTAAAATTTTGGGAAAAATGTTTAGTTACAAAATGTAAGAGTTCAACAATCACTTTTTAAGTATTTTGATTTTTTCACTTCATATAAATGAGTTATTTTTCATTCTTATCATTTAAAAAAAAAAAAAATTCAAAAGAGATTATCCTCCTAAGAAGGCAACCAAATCGACAAAGATACTCAAATATTCTAGTTTAAGGATGCTAAACTTTTTGAATCACAACAATACATAATTGATAATAAAAATTAATATTGCTCCGAAACTAAATTAATATTTTAACGTGACAATGTGAGTACATCAACACACAATTAAATACACTCAACGAGACAAAAGAAGTTGCAAAACTAGAATCCCAACAAAAACTCAGAATAAAACGTAACCAAAACGATAGAATTTGGTTTCGGTAAGGTGGCCACGTGAGCATTCAACAACACATGCGGGTATATCTTAATTTCTTACAAGTATTTGATAAGTTTGAAACACTACCAAATCTTGAGGTGGTCCATATTCTTTTGTTTTATATTTCCCATTCTTTGATCCTTTCGACCTCATTATCAATAACCCGAGTATCTAAGTCTACCATAATCTTCATAATCTCATGCTAACATTAAAAAATATTTTCTATACGGTGGACAAAAGAACAAAGCTGTGAATCGGAAGCACTAAGAAGCCAATTGAGAGAGAGGAGCGAATCAGCTGGTAATCTTTGAAATCTGCATGTGTGAGTGTGTGTATATATATTAATTGGGTACGCAAGAAAGAGTTGAAGATGATTGATTCTTGGAAGCAACTTGGCATCGATGAGGAAAGAGACATGGTAGCTTGGATATTAGTGTGGTCCGCGGTAGTAATGATGGTGTTTGTGAAAACGTTATAAAGAAACATTATTGCTTGTTACATTGCGTGCTCAAGTCGGTATTACAAATTGGAACAGAACAAGACCTACCTTACCTTTCTTTAGGGCCAGGCCCTTCAAATCCTTTAAAATTAACAATTCTTTATAATTTTTAACTCATGTAAAATTTTTGTAAGCTTGAAATGTATCAGTGAGTATTACTAGAATGAAAGAGTAATAATAGAAAAGTTATGTATGATGATGCATTTAAATTTTGTTGTTAAATTTGGAGTGTGAGGTTGAAGAGAGGTTGATGTAATAATGCAAAAGAAGCAATAAAAAGTGTTTTGAAGGGTACAGTACGACTTTGCTTATTTTGGTGTCCAAAACCCAAAAGCAGAATGGCAGGTCTAACCGTATCAGATTCTCTGCGACTGTGCTTAAATTTGTCGTTGCCATAGTGGCCTAATGGAATAGGGTGCCACTTTCAATATCTTTAAACAACTGTACTTTTGCATTCACCCTGTATTAATCAATTAATGGTCTTTTTAGCTAAATCTATCATTGACTTAGTCAAATTCAATTTCGTAAGTGCATTCTAAATTACAAGTATCTGTGTGCTAACTTCAGTCTCAGCGACTGATAATGACTGATTTGAGGATACCATACATTCCTAATAATGGAAGAAATGAACATATTGATTGAGCCTTATCATAAAATTATAAAAAATACTTATGCAATTAATCAATTAAGTAAAAGTTTATATAGTCGAATATAAAAGAATAAATTAACATGTGAAAAAAATCTTTTAATAGAGATAAAAATATCTTTATTCACGAATTTTCTAAAAATAAATGAGATTTTCAATTTCAAATCTAACCATCTAAAATAAATTATTGTAAATGATAAAATTCTAGTAAAAATTTCATCTTTATTTTCTTGACACAATAAACTTAATCATATAATCTGAAGGAGACTTTTAAGAAATCAACATCCAATATTTTCATAATAATGAGACATTTTAATGAGTAATGGTAGTAAGTAACTCAATCGCATTTCTTCATTATCGATCCCTCAGTTCCCTTTAAATGTCAAATTATTTAGATAAATAAAAAATATAATAAATTTACTTTTTCTAACACTGCAATAAAAGTGTGTATATATATATATATATATATATATATATATATTATAAACTAATTAAATACTAAATACAAAATAAAGATATAATTGACAAAAAAGTAATTTAATATTGCTTTAAACTTTGAAAACAGTAGTTAAATAAAAACTATTTTTTTCAAGAAACCGACTGTTAAAAAAGAAATAGTGAGAATAATTAAAATTCGATAAAATTAGAAAATCATAAAAACCATTAAATAAAATGTGAAACAAATACATTAATGTAATTTATAATAAATACGTTAAGAGTGTATACGAAGTATCTTGCTAGCATTTATCAACTTATTTTACAGCTTACACGGCACAATCCAGTCAAACACAACGCTTCAAAAAATTGAATAAAATATATCTTGATTAGTTGCTTATTTGACTCTATTTCTTCATGCTCTTTTTAATCTCAAGAAGTATATACAGGATTTTCCAATGTGTTCATTAGGTAAGCATTTTATAGAAACTAAGTATGAACATAGCCAGCTAGTTTTGTTTGTAAGGCATTTGTACAATTTTTACATTCAGAGTTGGCCCTGTTGGCATCTATACATAATTACAATTTTCTCAAGTGAAATGTTTGCTCAAACAGCAGCATGGCAGAACAGCTGATAACATTGAGATTGAAGGGGTAAACTAGCGGCCAGTGGGCAAGTTAGCACCTTCTCTGAAAAGGATGTTAGCCACCGAAGATGTCCATGCAGATGTAGGGCTGCTACCATTCTGGCTATCTGTATAATGACTTTCATTCTCTATAGCATTCACTTTCATGTTCCTGCCAATTTTCTTTCCTATTGACATCCCTAGTTTAACAGTACTAATAAGACCAAATGCAATTAGAACAGGTCTAACTGCCCAGTGGTGATCCTCTACATGTTGATATTTGTCTATCATATTTGGACAATTCTTAAAATTAACCACATCAACCTCAGAGGGATCAGCCAAAAAAGTGCTTGGTGCATTCCAGATGTTCAACATGCCTGGGAACTTGACAACTAGACATCCATTTGGTAGGATCCAAGAAATCTTACCAGTAGCCCAGGCACCACTCCTTCTACGCAACCATTCAAACCGGGGACTTAGAACATTGGGTTTCAGCCTAATGAATTGCCCCACACAGTAAGGCTCTGCCATTTCAAGTTCTGAACAGTTTCCTTTCCAAAGAGATTGCAGGCCTATAAATCCAACACTCACTCTTCCATCACGATTGATAGAATGAAGAATACCCACTGGCGAGTGTTTATCATCTTCTTCCTTAATGCGCACCCAATCCCCAGCTCCTAAACCATTGGTGACTCGTTCAAGAGTTGACGCATGAATCCTTACAGGGTCATGAACTCCATGGAGCCTCACTAAAACAAATCCATGATCTGCATTACCAACAACATTACCTTCTGGGACCTCCATGTTCTGTGAATTGCATGAATTGGAAGGCTTTCTAGAGCGCACTGTATCACCCACCTGAAGATGATCCTTTGAGAGGGACCACTGTGTGTAGCCAGTGCTACTTGATTTTGCTATAGTTTTGGGAATTCCAAGGTATCTCCATCCTCCATCATTGACTACTGCATTCAGTGAGCTGCAAGGAAGGCGGAACAGTTAAAAATAAAGTACTCTATTCGATACCGGACCTTATTTTCTTCGTGAATATAAATAGAATTCCACTGAAATAGTCATGCTTGGTCAAAAACAAATAGCAGGCTTTTCTCAAACATTATTGTTTTAATACTTCCTGGAACAAAAAATTATCTCAGATTCTTTCAAAACACAAGTGTCGAACACTTTAATTCTCAACTAATTCACTGTCTATTAAATGTTCAAAGTTCACAATCAAGCTTTGCAAGATTCAAGTTACAATGAGTGGACTTGCTAACTAAAATGAGTAACAAAATCACCAGCTAGATGATATGCACCACATGCTTTGTCTTGGTGCCTTTTCAACTAAACTAAATGTTTCACCATGTTATGCAGTCATGTACATTCGTAAATTATAATTGATTGATCTAAACAATATTATGTTTATTCAGACAATGTACTGCACGACACTAAACCATCAACAAATGTAATTTTTAGAACTGGAAAGGAAAACCTGAGTGTTGTAAGCTCTGTTTAAGCTATTTCTCTAGTTGTTGTGGCACTAAACACCCCCTTAATGCTGCAATTGAGGAAGCTGAAAGAAGCCACATCTAAAGTGGATCAAGGGTGACTTCAGGTTTCTTATCAACACTCCTACTCATGCCCAGGACTACAGACCTGGAGCATGTCAAATGCAGGGTGGCTCAACTGGATCTAAACAGGTTTTGATATCATCTTAGAAAATGGACTTAAATCCCAACTTCAATGACAATTTTCCAAAATATGAATGTAAAGAAAGGTTAGGACAAAATACGTGTGACCCAAAATAAATGTAACTTAGAATACCATACTAGGCTATATGTATAAAAATAGGCCACCTAATCATAGAAACTTCCTTGAAACATTGAAACTAAAATACCTTCTAAAGACGGACAGAATATCTGCCATTGAAGGGCGATTCCTCAAATCATATTCAAAGCAGCCACTGAGGACATTTTCAACTGAAGATGGAAGGCCAGCAGGAATCTGGGGTTTTTTATAATTTTCAACAACCGATAAATATACTTCACCAACAGGACACCCATACCAAGGTTGATTACCAATCAACATTTCCACAATAGTGCATCCAAATCCCCATGAATCTGTTTCAAAAGATACAGGGCCTCTGACTTCCGGTTGCCACTGTTCTGGAGCCATGTAATTTGGAGTACCAAGCCTATTGGCGATATCTGAGCTTAGGAATGAGGAACCAAAGAGAAGATTTGGAATGCCAACATCTCCCAGTATTGCTTGATCAGTATCATTGAGAAGCACGTTGGATGGTTTAAGGTTTAGAACTAGGATTCCTTTTGAGTGAAGTTCCATAATACCTTGAGCCAGATCGACACCATACCTGAAGCCCATACCACACCCTTAGTATTGACCAGTAGTTTTCCCCCTCCACCATGTGCTATGAGATAAACATGTAAACATATTTTAACAAACACACCAAAATCACATTACCTAAGAACATCATGCAATGAAATCCTTCCCTCTCTTAGTCTAGCCATCTTATCACCAACTGATCCCTCATAAAAATTCATGATAATGCATATCTGTGAGCATAAACAAATATATTAGCTATATAGCAAACTCTCACAAAAGAAGTTAAAGATCTCCCATATAGTGAATAAAATGCATAATCCATGTCTAACCCTTCCATTCAAAATTGAAATCCCAAGTAGCCAGCACACTCTAGCCGCCCCTTGGCACTGAAAATATAATTCACAAAATTTCTCTAATGCAGTCTTCATATGCTCCTCTCTGATAGGAGGTAACATCTTGACAGCAACTTCGCGATACTCATCATAATCTTCGGTTGATCGATGATGAGTTGCTAACCAAACATCGCCAAAGGGTCCCCGACCAATTCTGTGTCTGAGTTTTAACCTTTCCGGTTCAATCCATGGGTCTGTGCTGCTGGATGAGGCTTTGACAGTTCTAAGGTTCTCAGGATCACCAACCAAGAGTTCAAAATCAAAAGGAACTGGTGGAGTAGCAATATCTTGTTGCATCCTTCAACCTGATGTAGTAACATTCATAAATAGTTCAGCGAAATGCAAAAAGCACGACACAAAATAAAAGAAGAAGAATCCAACAAATTATCACGAATCAAGGATCGCCAAGCATCCCATGATATTTTTTCATCACCAGAGTAAAAAGTAAAAATTTGACTAAAAAGTCATACCCAAATCCATCCCTGATAAGTCTGAGAGAGTTTGACCCTTAAAAGGGGTGAGACATCAATCCATGAAAAACATAAAATATCAAAAACCCACATAATCCATAAAAATCACAAACACGAGTGGTACATGTTCTTTCACTTCTCAGCAGGAAGAGAACAAATATGACAGGCATTAGTGATTCTAGGAATTAAAACAACTTCTATATTTTTAAGTCCGAATATATCTTCCTCCAAAATTGTCGTGAACCAAACCGAGTCACTACTCAAAATTATACAACTTAGTATTCATTAGGATCATTTCCCTTTGCTGAACCTCAAAGTTTCAATCTTGCGGCAACTAAAGCCAGAGTCAACCCTCAAAAACTCTACTTGAAAAGAACTGAGGAAGTCTCCTAAACACAACTCCCACTTAGAATACAAAAGTAGCGGTTCAGTCACTGATACCACCAACCACGCTAACACATGCACACATTAAACTACTTTTCGCCTTCTCAGAACTAAAGAACAATAGTACAACAAGCAAGTGAATATATGTATGAAAAATATAAATTTCGAAATATGAAAAACAAGCAGAAGTCAGAAACATGAAAATCAGAAACAAAAAAGGTACCAAATTCACTGCGCACGTACTCAGAAGAAGAAAGAAATAGGCTTTAGAGCACTGGGAAACCAACGGCTTCGTAAGCAGAGAAAATTGTTAGGTTTACACAAATTCAATGAAAAAGAAGAGAAACCAGAACTAAACTAAGTCATGGGCTTGTGTTATTTGGATGAAAATAATAATTACGAAAGCTAAGGGCAAGAATGACATTTCAGCAGGTGACGTGATGTGGTGATTATTGTTTACAGATATTTGATAAGACTAAAGTTTAGGTAAAATAATTATTGATATTGTATTGTTATTCAATCATAAACCGTAGGATAGTTTTATAATAATGATGTTAAAAATTAATATTTATTATATTATTTAACTAATAGTGTATACTTTGTTGTTGTAGGAATATGATTTAATACGCCCTGCCCGAGTTTAACGCCACATCGACATGTATCATTGACATTATCTACAACTACAAGAAGAACAAAAAAGGTGGAAAACTGCTACAAACAGAAAAAAGGTTGGAATAAGTAATTGTCGTAATTAGTATTTTAGAATGTGATATGTGTTCATTTGAGTGGGGCTATAAAATGATGAGTAAATTCAAATATCACTTTTAATTCATATATGACTCCAACATTTTGCTCATATGTCTTGCAAGAATCTGTAATCAATTTGTTATTTTTTCAGTTTCATTTTGTGTAAATAGGTTGTGAGGTTAGTCTCAGTTCAATAGTTTTTGTAAAATAGGAGTTTTGACTAGGATCTTGTTTCTGAATGTTTTAACAAATAGAGTGATTACATCATTTGTGAACGTAAATTTATTTTAAGAAAACGAAAGCATAGTGCCATAATGCGTAAAGGAACTTTCACCAAAAAAAAAATAAAATTCCATAAAGGATTAAAATAGTAACACAAAATCAATATTATTTTTGTTACCTGCAGTAGGATTGTGTTAATTTTATAGATAGTTGACTTTTAAGGACATTCTTTTGAACTCATATCATAGGTCCTCTTCTTGGGTACACTTTCTTTATTGTACAGAGTGCTAGTCATGATTTTATCGTTCAAATAGGTTCCTCTCGTATGTTTAATTATATTATATGATATTATTTATAATTATTTTATTTTATCCACCAAAATGCTTTAGGTAGTTATGATTTTAATTTTTTATTAATTCGAACTCTTATATTTTTTATTTAAAAATAATAATTTTCATTAAATTATAAGTTTTGGTTATTTTTCATGCTGTATATTCTACTATTGATTTTATATCATATTTTAAAATATTATCTACCAAATTTAAAACAAAACAAAGTAAAAATAACATATACCAGGTAATTATGATGCTTTCATTGGGTTGCATTCTGTTATATGACTATCAAAACTTGGAAGTTTGATATTTCATGCACATTGATTGGGCTTGTAAATTGAGGTATGGTTGCCATATCCAAATTAAGTTAAAAACTATAGGGGTTGGAATTTATCTGGAGATTGATCACTAGAATTTAGAATAATTCTAATTCCTTATTTTTCCTTGAGTCCTTGAAAAATATTGGTTTCATGTATGGGCTGAACCATCAATTCCGGGACATCCCATCCAGTAGTGCAAAACTGATTAACAACAAAGTCCAAAAATTATGTTTAAAGAGCTTAAAAAGGAGGTTTTAGAAAAAGTTCCCTGGATCAATTTGTGGTTGACTTATTTTTTAGTGCAAATCTTAAAACAGAACTCAGTAGACATTTGATCTGGATTTTAAAAAAATAGTATATATTTCTTTTTCATTTCTCTCACCATGCAATCAATCTTGTTAATTTGAAAGTTTACCTAGATGGTAAAACTTCTATAAACTTTATAGTGTGTACTTGTAAACTTATGAGTTTACACTGTAGAAAAAATAATATTGAAAGTTATAATATATAGGTTTTACAAAATGTTATTAATAGAAAAATAATTGAACGTTTCAATTTCACAATAAAACAAGGTAGCAATGTACAATAATAAAGTATAATAATTCATTAGTATTAAACAGGATCAAACTACATAAATAACCAAATTATTATACAAATACTCAAACATGAGTTATTTAAGTGGAAGTATTTAAAAAATCTTTTCTAAAAATAATTTCTGTGATAACAAAACATGGTCATTGTAGGGTCAATGTGAACAAAAAAGCATATTTTTTCATTTCTTGATTTGAGAGTGTACCTACCTTTACATAAATTTGAAGCTATTGCTTTTATTTCTTGATGATTCGAGACTTTATGTACCCTTACATCAATTTATTAAACTAGCACAATTTATTAAAAAAAATTATACCTTTATCTTGTGTCTATTTAGAATGTTATAGGAGTTAACTAAAAAATTTGACATCCATGCATGTAATGATTTCTTAACAGGTAACCAAACATCAAATAAAACTTTGTGGTGATAAACGTATATATAGTCGAGTTAAAAGATCAATCACAGCAGTGAAGCATTATCAGTAAGAAGTTATCCATTTGGAAATAAGGTTAGAAAATTTTTAATACGTTCCTTTTTTCTGGCAATGGCTGGCGTGGGATTTGAATCCTCTGACGTACCTATTGAAAAGATAAATATATTAAAATTACTACAGTGATTGGTTTTAAGGTGCATTAATTAACTATATTTTCCTTCTCTTGTTCTTTCTCCCCTCTCTAACATGACCTTTCCTGTTATTCTGTTAAATTTCCGTTGGCATAGGCATCGCTTAATCTGACCTCTGATAAGAAAATCAGAAAGCCAAATGCTTTTGACTGCACTCTGCGGCTCGCATTGACTGAGCAATCCCTTAGGCCACATTGATTTTAATATTAGTAATGCTTTGTGAGGAAACAATCAAAGTATAGAACGAATTTACATGATACTTCCCAACGAGCCACTTACAATAATCAAATGTTCTGCAGAATCTCCAGCAGCCTTTCAGAAACACACATGTCACGTCTTTCATTCTTCGTCACAAAGCAAATACATCAACACATTCCAAAAACAAAATTATAACTCAATGTCTCATGAAATATCGATCCTGATAGCCTGTTCCTGTTGCTTTGCCCAAAAAATATTAACATACAACGGGAAGAGATGCACATAGCTGCATGGTTTTAAACCGTGGTTCCCAACCACAATTGCAGCTGTAATATAAAGGTTTTTCAACTCACTGCAAGTGCAATCACGGGTGCATTTTCTCACAATATAAAGAATTGTCACAAATTGCAACCACATTTAGAACCATGCATAGCTCGGGTGGGGACTTTACCTACGTTTTCTATAACTTTTAGAGTAAGGGGGAGCGGGGGTCGCAGGGGTTGCAATTCATACGTGAATTTCGGATTTTACATTGAACAGTGTAGCGATTAAACAAGAGGCACATCCATAGGGGAAAAAGTAGAAACTATCAATTCTTCTTTGGTGAGGGGGAGGGGGGGATTGAAATGAAAATTACATACATATATTAAGCAATGGGAAGAACCTTTTTAACAATCTCCTGGCTAAGATCTGCAATCTGGGAATCAAGAGACTTGATGGTTTCTTCCTTTTGCCTCTCCAAGTTAGCCAGAGCCTCCTGCAGCTCAGCCTCCACTTTCTTCCTTCCCTCCGCGATCTTTTCCTCAACCTCAGCCTGCGTCTCTTTCTTCATCGCATTCAGCGCCGCCGCTATCTCCGCCCGAGCAGCAGCCATCACGGCATTCGCCTTCTCCTCCAACTGCTTCACCTCCTCCGACGTGTCTTTCACGCTGCCCAGCTTCTCCCTGATCATCGCGTCCCTCTCGTCCATGAATTTCCCAAGTGGGGTGAACCATATCTTGTCCAGCGCAACCATCAGCAACAGAACCTCCACCATTATGATGGGCAGGGTCAGGTTGAAGTCGAATAGTGCAGCTTTCTCTATTTCGGCTGCTAGGGAGGGCTGAGCCAAGACCAGTGGTGCTATTCCGCCCAGGAGCGACAGCATCTGGGGCTTTGAAATTGGGACTTTCAATTTCAGGGTTGGGACTTTGGGGAGTGAAATTTGGAGAATGGGAAGTTTGGGTGTGGGAGAACGAGGATTGGTGCAGACTGGAACCAAAGGTTTGGTGGAAGCCATAATCATGTTTGCCATGGCTACTGCTTTGTGATTAGGATGTCTGTCTCAGCTCAGTCTGAGGATTGGATTGGAGAGAAGAAGAGGATTTGAGAGAAGGGCTATCTGAATTCTTCGCCACACAAATTCATGAGGTTGTGTGGCAGTGGCTGGCTAATGGAGTCTGGAAGCTTGTCACTCAACCAAGTTGGAATGTTCCACATCTAAATGGATCAGGCCTTGGCCCATTTGTTGTCTACCCAACTAACACCTATCCACTTCATTCTTCCTAGGCCCAAATATATAGCTCCGGTGTAGTTTACTTACAAGTAAGACAAGAATGTGGACTGAATAGTTAAAAAGAAAAAACCGTAGCATTATAAGTGCACAAGAATGTCAAGATCAAAATCAAAGCTGCAATTGAGTTAAACAAACCTACAATTTTAATGTCTTTCTACCTTATCACAAAATTGGGTGATAAAAGCGGGGTAGGAAATCCTTATCCTTAGTAACATATTAAAGCAACTGAAAAACAGTTCCATTGCAGGTAGGTTGACCCCAACTACAGCAACTAAGTAACCTAAAGGTATGCCGTGGCTGATAGACTTTAGCATGATGAGTTCTACTACAATTCCCAGGGCACATGTTCTGTACAGTGATAGGAGAAACTCCAATAGCAATATGGTACGAGCCAGTGTTTCGTCCTGTTATTATTGTCTCTATCGCTGAAGACAATAAAATAACCAAAGCAAGCACTGTTGAAAAACTCTTTACAGTGGTTAAAATGATTAAAGTGCAAACTCCATCAAAATTCTCTCCATGTGGGTCTCCGAGAGTAATGCTGCCTCCTCCAATAGCGTAGAATTCTTCTAATTTTTCTAAAACTGCCCACAATAAATCTGGCTATCATTGAGCAGCAAATCCTACCCTCAGCTCTCGCTCTTCTCACAACTGGCAGACGGCTGTGAGAGGATAGTCCTCCCAAAAAACCAGATAACCAGCTCTTTCCTCCTCGAATTTCTTCTGCATTGCAATTCTGGATCTTCCCATTCTCTATGACTATATCATTCAGACCAATGTCGTCGTCATCGTTATGTTCTTTCTGTTGATATCTATTAAGTTGTTGAGGCGATGACCTGCATCTCCATTGATATCATCCAATGTAAGAACTTGTTTGAGAGCATTATAGCAACGTGCATAAAATTCGACTAGATGAATTTCCAAATTTCCCATCTTAGTGGTTCCACACCCTTTCAAAGAAAATCATTTTCAAGTTCTAATAAAATAATCATAATGGTAATTTTCGAGGCATGTCATATATGTAAGACCTCTCGAGCTATGGTATCTTCTATGATTTTAGATTTTATAACTCTAATAAAGAAACTCATTATACAAGTCTGCAGCATCTACTTATGTCAATATTTGACATGTAACTGAAAAAGGTTAAATTAAAACAGATCGTGTATTGTTTCGTGCATTTTATTTGAAAGACACTATATTGCATCAATACAGTTTAATTAAAAATGAGATAAAGTTATAGGGTAGATAGCTGAAAGCCTACGCCAGTACAAAGACCAAAGTTCATCACATGCAAGATGGCAAACCAGAATGTTTTGTATGGTTATATTGGAAACTGCATACCTCCTGTGTTGTTTCAAATTGAAAGCTCGTTTCTTTGACTGCTTACTCTGGTAACTGCAAGTGTCAGATATATGGCGCACGAAATGAAGCTGCAAAGACCAAAATAAACATGAGTTAAGGAGGGTCATGAGAGCAATACGCTTCTAAGTTCCAGATCCTAACCACAGCACATCATTAAGAATGAAACTATAGTAGAGTAAAAACAAAACAAGTTTAGACTTCCTTTTCAAATATTTGGTAGATTGTATTATTTCCACGTCAAAGTCACACGAAACATATAATCATAGTCTATGTGAAGCACTACAGATGAAGCTGGCTCTTCAATAAATCTGACACAAACCTGGTCACCATCCTTGATGCCATAATCTCGAAGGTAATCCGTTTCTGTAACTAATTTATGTCCTTGATAGGATAAGCAAAATTGCCGCCAAACAAGTGGCCTACATAAACAAATCAATAATAACTTAAGGAAAAACCCAGCCAGCAGATTATGATGATGAACTTATTAAGTAAATAGAAACTCCAGAATTTAAAAAAAAAAAAAAAAAACAAGTTCCCCTGTTTTACCTATAATCAAAACGCATAAAATTTACAAAATCAAATTAGTGAAATTACAATTTCAGAAACATACGTAAGATAGTTATTTATTTAATTAATAAATTAATACACACACCACAATATTTTCCCCTTCAGAGGCACGTGAACGAAAATCGCCTCCACAGCCTGCTTGAGTTCTGCAACAGTTGCTTCATTTGCAACTTCAACGCCTGCAAACAAAACCATGCATCAATTCAATGTCAGGAACGTTTCACGAAAATACAACGAGAGAGAAAAAAAAATTGAAGAGTTACAAAAAAATAGGAGAAAGAGAAGCAAATTACGGAAGGAAGAGGCGTCCAATTTGATGATGGAGAGGTTGAGCGTTTGGGAAGGAAGGCTGTCGTAGGAAAATCTGTCGTCTATGTGGCTGGTGCTGGGTGATCGCCGATGGCTTCCGTTGGAAACCATCATCAAGCTTCTCTCGCCCACATGCATCACGAGGGCTCCATTGTATTCCATTATTCCATGGTGTTTATAGCAACGAGAGGGAGATTGTGAATTGGAACTAAACGAATTATTAATGTGGAAATGAAGCTAGGGTTCCTCTGTGAAAGACATTGATTGGTGGCGAATGGTTGTTGAACAGCGGCTTCTGCAGAAGTTGATGACGGTTACGTTTCGCTCGAACTTTTGTAACCGTTATTACGCGCGCACTTCTATTCCTTCTCTTTTGCCTATCAGGGAAGACAAAACATGTATCTTTACATTTCTATGTATAAACACGTGCTGTGAAATATTGATAAATTTTTAAAAAATCAGGTGCTGCATGATAACTCTATTAAAAATATTAAAATTACTTAAAATCTAATAATAACTCTATTATTTGAAATATATGTATTCAGTAAAAAAAAATATTGGATAAATATGTCTTTTTGTGCTGCATAATCTTTTAAATAGAATTGAAAAGAACTAGCTTAGTTTAAGGGATTGGTTAGTGAATGAGAAAGAGAATACTTACAAACTAAAAAAGTAGCTTAGCTTAAGGGAACAATTAGTGAGTTTGAGGCACAGTATACATAATTAATAATGTTATTTGAATTCATTTATTGCAATACTATGGCTTTGCGATGGCGACTCTTCTCTGTTAATACAATAAGAGTTTAATTTACATATATTAATACTAATGTAATTGATGAGAATGCTAATCAATCATAAATCATGCTAAATGAAATTTTTAAGTTGTCATCGATGAGAAATTTCAAAATTTTAAGAATTTTGTAATGTTTGAAATTAGTATTGTTTTAATTTAATTTTTATATTTTAAAATTTTTGTTTGTATAAATCAATTTAAACTAATTTATTTTGAATTTCTTAATTTAGACAGGGTAATTTAATTTCTACTGTATCTAAAAAATTAAATATAAATTTACAAATTAATTTTAATAACAAATATTTTTTAATTTTAAATATATAATTTTAAGGAGTAAAAACACATAAATATCGTGAAAGAACAGATAGATGTAAGAGAAAAATAGCAACAATAATTTAAAATTCTTATCTTTTTGCGAAATTTAAAATCAACTATTTAAATAATTAAAATAATCGTATAAATTTCTAAAATTTCATTTTTTTTTCTTAACCAAACAACATATTTCATCATTAAATATTTTAAATTTCTAAAATATTGATTTGTCCTTTAAAAAAATTCATCCCAATACAGTATTAAAGAAATTATTATAAAAGTCATCAAATTTATGAATATATTTAAATTAAATTCATGTAACCATATTTAAAACAAAAAGATTTTAGCTTTAAAAATATTGCATCCTAATTTCATTTTAAATCCGTGAAGTTTTTTGTCAACCTCCACTACTAGCTAACTGTAATATATTTTTTAAAATGACTAAACGTATAATGTTGTCAAAGAATAAACATTTCAAACCCAAAAGTGAATGGTCGTAGTGAAGGCTGAATTGTGACTACTTTAATCGCAATGTTACTAATTTTAGGATAAGGATTCCTTACGGTTGAGCAGGTAATTTAATAGTTGAGATACATGCAGTTGAAAAAGAAACTTCACATGATCGTGATCATACTTTAACAAGACAAAACTTTAACCAAGTAACACATTAGACCAAGAATTAAAGCCATAGTTTTACCAGTAAGAATTTTTAATCAGACATATAACTGGAGTTAAATAATTAAAAGATATTGCTATAGCAGATATTCATGTATATTTATCTTTCACTTTTAACTATACAAATAAAATTCAATAGGTAATTTCTTTTAAAAAGAGAGAAAATTTTGGATTGTTGAATAACAAAATGATAAAAAAAAAACAACGGTTGATCATTTCTCACCATAAGATCTTTTTCCTCCAAGCTCTTCCTGACCCCGAATCAAAATTTATCTTTCTACTCACCCAATGGCTTAAAAAATATGCATAGTTGACAGGAATACAGGGATGTGAATAGCAAATCAACCAACAATTGCAGACATTTCAGCTATTACGGTAAGCAATTTTCCGTGAATTTCCCGCAGATATTTTTAGCGTTGATAAAATAAAAATGAGATACATGGGGCATAAATTGAGATGACCAAAGATAAGCCGCATAAGTTCTATTTTGGATATAAATATGATACTATAATTGAACCTCAACCGTTTGGTTTACTCACCCAAAAATATAACGAACAGATGCATGTAAAGTCCAGAAAGGGATATCTATATCCTAAAATCGAACCTCAAAACTGTTAAGCTTACAGTCCCTTCCCCAATCCCGTGTTCTTCAACCTCCCAAAAAAATAAATAAATACATGTAAACTGAAAAAATTTCCCTCCCCGTCATGTGGAGAGGGGTGCAATGGATTCATCAAATACACTTCAGGTGAACTCATTGGTAGATCAAAGGCAGGTATACTAAGGCCATGAGATCTGTATTGATGTCAGCTTTGACTCAGCAAAATCTCCCAATAAATTAGATTGGCATAGGTGTAAAATCAATTCGAATTCTTCTCCTTCTAAAGGTTCTCCTTGTAAAGGGATGTAGTGAAGGTCAGCTAACCGATGCAAATGGTAGTTCCTAATACATAGAAACATCAACTGCACAAACTCGAGTGAGTTATTTGCCAATGAGTTTATTGTAGGCAAATAAACCAGAGCCCGCAAAACCCAGAAGTTGTCCCAATACATTCCACTGCAAAAACACAACTCATTCTATCAACAAGAAAAATACCTCAAGTGATAAAAATCAGTCGGGACAAGAGTACTCACAAAATCAAATGGTAGCCCACCAAAAATTATCCAGCCAAAGCTAATAGTGAATAGATCCTAGACATTTATTTATTCAGAATATTTAGAGTCCGTGCATAAAAATCGAATACAACCATCAATTATGCTAATATCTAAAATGAATGTAAGATGGACCGTAGAAATGAGTTTACACCGCAATATATACCTTAATCCACTAAAATCAATATATTGTGGTAAGTCTTAAGTAGGCAGCGTTCGGTAAACATATTCTATCTTTTGTGTATTCTAAATAAGAAACAAATAATAATATTGTGTTGAGAAGTGATATATTTTGGTTCAATAAAAACGGAGGAACCAAAGATAAAATCCTGCCTTAGCACTAAGTCTTAATTAAAGGTTTCCAATGTCAATCAAAGATCATTACTATGCCCCATCAATAAGAAACAACTATTCTGCACTAAAATGCGAAGTTATGTTTCTTTTCACCAATTGTTCATTACATCGATTTTTTTTATTTAATTTGTTTTATCTTTCATTGTCACACTTGTGCATGCATGGTTAAAATTATTATTCTGGAATCCCATTGCAGAACACAATTATTGAAAAAGTTAGTATAATGTTGTATTGACATTTTAAATTCATATCTTTATCGATGGTTTTTTGGTTGGTTGTGTCATTACACTTCACCAACTTGTTAGTATATAGGGTGTGATTTTCTCGCATGATCATGTTATAGTTTTTTAATCAGTCTCTCAACTACGTAGCACATGCAAAGTTTACATTTTAAATTGTAGGGACAAGTTTAGTCCATGAAATAAATGAATTATTTTCAAGTCTATATATGGTTCACAAAAAGTGTACAGATAAATGAACCATGAGTTCCAATAAAAATGTGCAAGGGCTTCGTTGCCAGCTGTGGCGATCAAAATTTGACTATAACTTTAGACCAGAAAGATTATCTCCAAATAGAATAGATAGAGGTCATTTTTTCCTCTTCCAAAAATGTTTACAAGTGAAACTGCTGCTATATTTAAAAGATTTAACTACTTTAAATTGAGAATGGTGAAATCTGAAGAATAAAGTATGCTTATAACCTTTGATTGAAAAAGCAACGTTTAAGATTTTAACAATTTTATAACGTTGTATATGCACAAGTTTTTATCACGATTTGTATCACTGATTTTTTAATGAACATTTTTAATTACAATTTATCCACTCTGCCGCATACTAGAGCCAAAATCATATTTAAATACCCTAGTATTCAGAGAGTACAGTTTGAAATGCCTCATTATCAAGTTCACCCCAAACCTCTTAACACGAACCAATGTCCATAAGCAATTAATAGTTCCTTGTAGTTGCTCTCTCTCTCCTCTTTCTCTCTCTATCACTCCACAGCAAAATGTACTAGTAGATTTCCCCTATTTCCAAGTTTTAATAGGCAAGAAGTGCACCAACGCACCTCTGTTTCTACCCCAATATTGCTCAAATTTTTAATTTACAGAAAACATCCACTCCACCTACATAGTCCTTGCAAAAGTCAATGCAGTAAATGGTACTATAATAACACCATGATATAGAATGCTTATGCATCATCAGTGCCTATCTGGAACAATAGGTACATCACACATTTATGGAAAAACAACTAGCGAGTGAACAAACCTTCAGATTACCACATGTTGTCTGTGTCAGAGCTGAATTGAGAGTTGTGTTCAGAAAAATACTGTAATTCAGGAAGAAGGCAAGGATGCAGGAAAAAAGCAAAACAACCTGCACCACAAAACACATAAAAACTACAGCTTGTCAAAATATCAACATTAAGAGGAATCTGGATTTAAAACTTGAACCAGATTATGGACCTTTAAATTGCTGGAAACAAAATACTTCTGTATATAGAAGTCTGCCTCCATTAATGAAAAAAAAAAAAATTATAAGGAAGGGTACGACACATCTGGAAGCAGTCATAGTTTCCAGAATGGAAATATAATATACTTTTTAAATAGTGTATGACAGTATAGACCCCTTGAGATCAACAGATATACTGTGAAAACTGAAATTTAAAATTTATTTGGATTTTACTTCTAAGAATGACAAAAATAAAAATCAGGCTGTTATATCGTGGTATGATATACCCCCTGGTCATTTACATTTTGGTCACGCGGTTAAAATGTGGCAAAATGCCCCAGCAGATTGCTAAAAAATACCATCAAATTGCCAACAGAATAGCCATGTGGAACACATGATAGAAATCAGGCTAGGCCTATTTGCACTTTTTCCAGCGTACTTTACTACATAAGCATATAACCCTCTTTCCAACAAAATGAGGCAGACAATAGCTCAAGCTGGCAAAGTGCAAAAGAGGGAAGAAGAAATTTGATTATATGATTAATTCTACACAACTTTGAAGGATAGGAAAAAAAAATATTTTGGCAAGTAACTAAGGATCAATAGTGCTAATTAGTAAAAGGAGAAAGCATAAGCATAACATACAATAAAACCAGGTGAAAGAAGGTATGGAAAGTTGAGTGTCATCTTCAATTCACCCCGTACTAATGTCCAAATAAGCAAAAAGGGCCCACATATGATACCTATATCACAAAAGAAAAAATATTTCAAATCACAGATATGTTAAAAGGAAAACAAACTTGCTTTCTTTTACCAAGAAAATAAAAGTTTGATAGGCCATTTTGTACAATCTATCAGCTTACCATTGCACCACATAAGGCCAAAGCTATTAAGGCCACTGGTCTTTCCTGAAAAAAGACATAACGAAAATAAATAAGAAATAACAGTCCAACTACAAGGACATAGGGTATAGAACTTCCAGTTTGTGAATGATAGATAGGATACAAATACAACCAACACGGGCTATCGTTGCAAGATATATAGCTGTGGTGATGTTTGACAGGAAAACAATGGCATAGCCATAGGCATCAAAGGAGAAATCCCGTGCTCCAGCAATAAATGCACCAAAGACAATCAAGCCAACACTGATAACAACCTTACAAATTTCAGTTAAATGATGGAATCAGGGAGATGTTCATTCAAAGAACAATTTTGAACTTTAACTTCATTGAGTTAAAATGGGAAAAAGAAACAGAAATAACCAGAAGAACAGAGAACCATTTTTTTCTTTTGAGTAAACACTCAGTTTAGTCTTCCAAAGAAACATGAGTCATTAAAAAACATCAGTACTCAAAAGTTTTAGCCACCAAATTAATCCTTCAGATTCTTTTTGTCACTGCTTTAGTCCTCGAAATATTGTCATTAAATTAGTCTCTCAGTGCCCTCTCTTGCAAAACGCCGATGAGCTTAAGTATTGACAATGCACAATGCACGAGCCTAACCACTTGGTTGTAGAGTGTCCAATTCTATGTTAAGTTAAGCTATTAGGGGGAGAGACATGAATGGTTTCAGGGAATAATTTCCACTCTATACCTAAATTATACATTTCACATACGTCACCAAAATTTCACATGCATTAAATCATCAAAGATTTATTTGAGAACAATATGGATCTGTAATTCTGCATTTCATATCATGCAATTGAAAGAATGTAATCTACCTGAAATTGACAGAAGATGTGTACCTATGCCCCATAAGCATATATTCAACAAGCATTGTAAATACCACTGTGGTCCTCCTAAGAGTGGTGTACATTGGGACATTTACTCCACGAACAGACTCCATGGTGACTAACTTTGAACAAAAATGAATGAAAAAATAAAAAACAGAAAATAAATGACAATTGAAAATTTTTCCTACAAATAAAGGGAAGGGCATACCATGTAAAGTAAATATGCTCCTGCCAGAGGAAGAGTGTGCTTCAAAGTCCTCAGTGGCACAAACTTTTTAGAGTTATTTGCCGTAATTACTGATTCGCCTGCTATGAGAGAAATCATCCTCCAGCGCCTCAATACATAAAGAAAACAACATGAACATACCATCTGCAGTGGTAAGAAGCATAGAACTATGTTTAAAAGTGTGAAAAGGGTCTAATGGAGATCCAGGATGCTTTGATCGGTATCAAGTTGCAGGGCCAAAGTGGTCAGCCAAGGCATCGACACCACACACTTCCCTACGCATTTTATATTTAATATATCATTTCTATATCAAATGTGTGAAATGTAACTTTTGCATTATTTCTTTAACTAACTTGGATAATCCTTAATTTGAGAACTTCAACTACTATAGGGATTTTGTTTGATTGCAAGAAACCTAAGTTTCAGTTGAGAAAGATGATCAAAAGCATGGATAGAGCAAAAAGGAGGAAGATATGGCACAATAGCAGACTGGGAAAAATAGTGATAATAAATAAAGTGAAAATGAAAGCTTACTTTAGCACAGTCAATTTATAGATTAAACCTCCATTATAATCTTCTAAATGGGAAGGGAGGACAAATTTTTGTTTTCGAAAAAATATTCTTTAGTTTGATAGAGTTTTAAGATTAAAGAAATAAAATGATACATTAGTATAAACTTAGAGTTTAATTCCTATGTACTGTCAATCGATTAGAAATCATCATATGACCTCATGAATAGATGATAGTGAAAGAATCCTTTACACTCAGTGCACTATTTACTCATAAATTTGAGAGTTTAATTTTCATGCAGTGGCAAAAACTTTTACACTGTCAAATAATCAAGAATAATCATAAATTTGACTTTTAAAGTAGTTATTAAAAAAGTAAACAAATTAATCTTTCATGGCAACTTATGATTGGATTATAGCGTTCAAAATTTGCGACTGGAATTCAATGAACAATTTATCTTTGTATTAGTGGGGTAAAACACCTTTGCATTATTTGTACATTCAAATTGAATTCTAAATTTGTCCCCTCTTCCCTTTTCCCCTAAAAATCCACTCCCAAACATACCCTAAAGTCACAACAGTCACCATTTTGGTCCTCCAAAGAACTTTGACATAAATTTTATCCCTTAATCGTGGAAAGTGGCATCAAGGTGAAAGTTTAATATAATTTTTATGTCCCATAGATTGATCCTCGATCACTAAGAAATTAAGGACTGTAACAGGAGAAAAATCAGCCAAGCATTCTGGTAGTGAGAAGATGAGGAGAAAGATATTCATTTATCAATCGTATTCTAGCTTTTAAGAACAGTTGAGAACAAAGTTACTTTGGTTACACTTTCGAGCAAGTGATGACAGAAATTCTTAATATAGCAAAGCAGTTGCATGCCTAGGTTTGTCTCGTTGGAATCATGTGAATAACACGAAACGAAACAACCTACTTGAATACCAGATAAATTTAGACAGACCACTCATAATATAAAGGGTAAATCACAATGTTTGTCCCTGAAGAAAAGTGTCAAGCGCTGTCTCACAGGTTCCTAAAACCAAGAAAAATCCAAATAAATCCTTGAAATTATTAGTTGTTCATCTAAATTCTTAAATTCAACTAGTTTACTATCATTTTGGTCTTCAAACATACGTTAATGTTATCACTTCAAATCACACGTTGCATGTAACAGTGATTAACCGATTGATTGCAGTTCCAAGGACTTTCTTTCAATTTTCTCAGTACCCAACACTCTCAATACCAAACAGGTGATTTACCCTTACATCATATATATCATGACCCTGATCATAGTCCAATTCCAATAATTTGATTTTTAATTTAACATTTGGCAAACAAAGGAGTCCTAGACACTTTCCTCCCCCAACATTCTAGTCCAGTTCATAATTTCTTACTGTTCAGAGTGGAGAACTATAATTATAATCCAAATAATAATAATAATAATAATAATAATAATAATAATGATGATAATGAAAATGTAGAACAACCTGAAGAAGCGTAACGACACTCGCAGAAGGGAAGTCATAAGAGGAAAGAACAGCTTTGTTGAACAGTACCAAGAGAACTACAAGACAACAAAAACTGAGATTAGCAAAGTAATTAATCAAAACCTAAACGCACGCAGAGAATGAAATGTGGTCTTAATTTTAGCGATTAGTCTATAATAAAAATTGGAGAATTAAAAGAATATAAAATGCAACAAAAACTGAATAATATAAAGCTGAACCTGCACATAACATGTAAGAGATGGCAGCGTAAATCCTTCGTCCTCGGAACGTCTCATTATCGCTCTTCAAAAGCCACTCTCTGTCTTCTTCGTTGGGAGGATCCGATACCGGAAGCATCAGATTCTCCGCCGAATAGGACGGCTTCAGAGACATTCCGCAGTTCTCAAACCTCAATATCTGAGTTTCGCGATTAGGAACTCGCGACTCGGGACTTGACTCAGTTCCTCCACTTCTTATCTGTCGCTGCCGAAACCCGCCGGCGTCTCTCTCTTCTCCGATTCAGATCCTGCAAGTTATTGATTGGTGAAAGAGAGATGAGAAATTATTTCTTACCATAATATTTTATAAACTTATTACATTAAGGAAAATAATAACAAAAGACCAGGGAATTGTGAGATGAAGAAAAAGTACAGGAAAAAAATATATTAAGGGGATCTTCACTCTCTTTCAAATAGTTTTATCTTTAATTTAAATTACTATACTACTTTATTTAATTTCTAAGTGTGATTATATTTTTAAAACAAGCCATATCTTAATATATATATAATTAACATCCAACTTTAGGAAGAGGTGTTTATTTTTACACTAATATTGCATCATAAGTATTAATTGAAAAAGAGTATGAGTTTTTAAAAAAAATATCAGTTAACACGTATAATATATTTTGTATGATAAATTATAGGTGTACTGATTATTTAATATTTATACTTAATTTCTTTAGACTAAAAAAACTATAATTAGGCCTTTAATTTTGAAAAAGAAAAAAAAAAAAAACTCTTTAGAGTTCTTTTAAAGCCATTTCAAGTCGCTATATATAATCCAATTAAATTTTTTTTCAAATAATTAAAGAGTAATTGATTGATTTAACCTCGTAAATAATAAATATGATAGATATGCGGGTGAAGAAAAGTATATCTGTTCAAATAGCCTACTTAAGATGGATAGAAGATAAGATGAAGATATTTTTCAAGGGAAAAAATAAATAAACTTAGAGTCTCATATACTAAACCTGCTAAGTTTGTGGAAGCAGACAAGATTAAAAAAGATAAACATAATTAATTACGTGAAATTATACCTTTTGAGTGTGTGGATCAGTGTAAGAGTTTGAACCAAAATACTTAATGTCTGGATGGAGAACATAACTTAAGAGGTGTGTGATAATAGTCAATAGTAATCATGACTGATCTAATGTTTTGGTCAACATGTGTAAAACTTAACCTTTAAAAATTATCAACAGATATTGATTATACTAATGGTAAATACCCATTGATATCAGTTAATTATAGCGGCTATATTTTATAATTTATGTTTACTAGAGTAACTATAATAAAAAAGAATTAATTTTATATGAAGTAACGAATAGGGAATAATTATATTTATATATTTATACTTTTCATTCATTTCTCTCACGTCCTTCCCTATTTCTTCATTTATACTTTCTATTCATTCTTCTCACCTCATCCTCTGTTTAATTTCTATTTATGTCATATAATGTGTGTTCACATTTTGATTACATTAAATATATATATAATTTTTATTGTTTTTATAAGTAATTAGTTAAAAAATAATAAAATTTAATATATAAATTTATAACAATAAATATTAAAAAATAACGTAATCATTATTTTTAAAATAAAAATCATTTAATTATGTTAAAATGAAAAGTTATTCAGTTATTTATTTTATCAAATAAATAATAATATTTTTTATCTGATTAATATATCAAATATTTTAGAAAATAATTTGAATATAAAGTAAAATACACTGCAATGTAATACTTTGTATTGATTTTAACATCTATATTTCACTTATTAAAGGATAAATTATTATGTATATACCTATTATTTTAAAAAGAATAAATAGTGTTGTTTTTATTTTTTATTTAATTACTAACAGGATAAATTATTATATATATAATTTATTTATTAATAGATTATCCTCTTTATTTATTTATTAAATATATACTGGTTATATATATATATATATATATATATATATAATTTTCTTTCGATCGAAAATGGATTTATACCTAACATTTTCCATAAATCAATTTCTTGGTGTATGATGTAACGTATGTTTGGTTTGGTGTATAATTTACGTGTATGAGAAGCGACAGATAAAAAGTAGTTTTTACTTTACAGTAGAAAATTGACCTAAGACTGAAAGTTGTACCGAACAGACCATAAGTCAATTAATTTAAACCGTAACCACCTTTTATTTATTTTTTTCAAACAGAATTGGTGGCTTGTTGTAGCTGAGAAATTATAATATATATATATATATATATTGAAAAATATTTATGTACTTTTTTCTCTAATTTATAGATTTTACAAAAGGCTGAAGGTCTTGCCTTTTTATAAAATACAATTATTTATATAATTTTCTTCGACATTCTACTGTTTTTTCCCCCTAGAAAGTACTTTTTCTCGTGAATGTAAGAAACAGCCTTTAAAAATTAAAAGGTCTCTTATTACCTTTTATTTGGAAGGACTTCCCTGTCTCCTCTCAATTTTCACCGCAGCAACATTAACTAAAGAGCTCTAAAAGAATGCATATTTTTGTAGCAGTTTAATTGGACAACACGTAAAAGAAATACTGGAAATGTCTTGACTTTGTTTCCTCTGGAAAGAAAGTTGTTCTGAATTGTTATGAGAAATTAGAGCAGGTAATGATGATTTACACATATATATAATAATTATGTATGCAATAAAGAGTTTGATTTAACATTACCATTGTCAATGTTGCTGACAAAAATCAATAAGGATTTCAATTTGTGTTTTGGCTTATTGTGCTTTCACACTATCAATTAGATTAAATTTGTTACACATCCACTTGCCTAGTTGAATACTTGAAGGCGTACACAGATTATGAAACTGATAAAATGAAGTATTTGATGGGTTCGAGAGGTTTATGAAACTAGAATTTAATGGCGGATAATGCAAAATGTTTTCATTAGAAATTGAATATTTTTGAGTCGAGCTAACATAACGATATCTGATCGTCATTATATAAAATCAAGGTGTTAGATATATTGAGAATTAAGGATTGAACAAAATATCAATAGGGATTCACCTAAAAAATTGTTTGGACGTTAAGTGAAAGAGCGAATAAGAAAAAATAATTGGTAAAAATAGTTGAAATATGCAATTTCTTTTCACCATTCCATATTTTGGAATAACTTTTCTTTTATATTAGAATATTGTTTAAGATTACAGTCATAATTTAATTTGCTAAAGATAATGGAAGAGATTAATAACAATATAATTATAGTTATTCAAATGATTTTAATGATACAGTTTGTGAAAATTGCATTATTAGTCTTAACCAGTTATGAGATTATCGTACTTAAACGAACAAGAAGTGCTTCTAATGTATAAGACCAAAGTTTTGTTATCCTTTAACAGAAGACAAAGTTAGCCATAGCAAAGCATGGTTTGGGAACTCTAAAAACGCAGTGATAATGCGTCGATGCATATCGCTTCCTTGAAGTGGGTCATCGAATAAACTTGAGAACAGAACATTTCCGCCATCAAGATTCGAGAGGAACATCGTATCCCTCAGTTCACATTTTACTCATCTTTCCAACTTTATTTCACCTATAGCTTTTAATCTTATCTAGATAATAAAAAAATCATTTTAAATTATCAATAATTTTTATTATAGGTTTCAAAAGATGTTTTTTACAAAGCCTGATTACATGGTAAAATAGAATTAACTTTATATATTTAGTAATTAATTATGTTATCCTGAAAGGAACATGAAGCACAGACAAAGGTGGGACTTGTGAAGAGTGATGGTGAAGCAGGTGTTGGATGTGGTGAGTTGTAGGGTGTGGGAGCAGTAATGAATGCCAGGTAAAGGGCAAGCAACGAGTTAGACCTATCATATTTTTGGGGTCCTACTAGTAGAACCAGAACCAGATAGAACCGGTTCCAGTGGTCGTGCAGGGTTCAGTGAATACCATAATCTCCCATTTCCCTTGCACCATCACGTGGCCTTCACTTCCCAATCTCTGGACCAGTTCTCCATTTTCCTTTATTCCTAACCCTACACTTCCATTTTCAACCATATACCTAACCATGCTATTGTTTCACTACCACTACTCTCACACATACATAGTGTGGCATCTTTAAGAGTAACATGTTACCAGGTAGCTAGGGGATTAATTAATCAACCAATTAATTGAAAATGCTATGATTATGATCAAATAATCAACCAAGGTGAAGCGTATGTGCATCCGTGTGAGTTCCAAAATCATGATATGTTTGACGGACATCAACCGACACATGGACATGTTAGCAAACAATATCAACAGGTGCATGAACTTCTAGTTTCTTTGTTCTTTTTAAACGTTTTTTTTTTGGAAGCTAGCTCTTTTGTAATCAATAACTGGCTCACACAAATCGTATTTTCTTTGGTACATGGTCAAGCCGGGTATTGATTATTAGCAGCTCAAGAGTTTGATGTAAGTTCAACATGATTAATCAGAATCAGATGTAGGCGACACAAAATTTGACACACGATGTTTGGCTATAAAGAGATTCCATTACAAAAGGAAAAAGAAAAAGAGTAGATCACCAATAGTATCATAAACAAATACAAGTTGTTCCGTTTTGATAGATAACATAACATTATATCACATTATATTATATTATATTTTTTTTTTCTGCTTATCTGTCTGTGTCTCATTTATCTTGAAATGGATATCAACACATTGTTTCCAAGATTAGATTCTTCCCCCGTTTGTGAACCTAATCTGTAGTCTTTTCAGAATGATCGTCTTCACCCAACTATGGTGTTAATGAATGCGACAGTTTCCTAAAACATTAGTACATGATTATTGTTATTATACTAAGTATATAATAAATAAAGCAAAGCAATGAAAAATTTGTAGAGAGAGAATATATGTGTAGGTGGGGACACATGTAGGAAAATTTAGAGAACTAAAAGAAAGCGGGTAAAGTGGTTGTGGCACGTTGGTGCTCTCATTCCTCAACTAGCTTATAATGCTGCTTCACTTTTAGCCGACCCAGCTTCCTTGTTGTCTTCAGCTATCCTTATTCCATAAGACAATAGTCCTTTTCATTCTTATGCCTCACTCACACATGCACTTAACAACACACACACATATATATATATATATATACTTATTACAAGTCTAATAATCTCAATAACTTTTGAGAAGGCTAGTGATATAAATGTTCTACTTTGCCTATTGCATATCCTAGTTAGCTTCTTGATTATACTACATTCATATGGAACTTGAGTTAGGTCTTGGTCTCCCCACTCATCATAACTCTGTTGAGGAATTCAAGCTTGGCAAGTCCAAACAAGTAGTGAGTTCAGAGTTATTGAGACCCAGTTGCGGTTCCGAAAGTGGAAAGCATGTCAAACACAAGCGCAACTTTGAAGAGTCCTTTGAACGTTTTTTGAAACCTTTGCCTTTACTAGTATGGAGTGGGCAGCCAAATGAAGAAGATGACCGTAGTCAAAAGGTGCCAAGAACCATTCACACACCAAACAAGTAAGTTGTGTTTCCTTCTATTTCCAGGTTTGCTTACCCTTCTAAAAGTAGCTTGTAAATATGTGTTGTTCTTCAATCAAAATTGGACTTAGTTGACCCTTATTATAAAGATAAAACTTCAATTGATCATAGAATAGCAATAAAATACTTATACTATTGCACTATGTTTAGTTCTCATGTTTTTTTTCAGTATAGAAGAACTAATCGATTTTATGAACTATATCTTACTTTTACTGTTATTATGTACATACAGGAACCGTAATGAAGAAAACCAGTTGGTGGGGTGGCCACCAGTTAAGTCATGGAGGAGGAAAGAACTTCATCAGCATCATCCTGCAAGAGGCCAAATCAGGAACGATAGGATTCAAGCTAATGAGAATCGAAGTAGAGGACCAAACTCTTTATATGTCAAAGTTAACATGGAAGGGTTAACCATAGGAAGAAAAATCAATTTGAGGCTTTTCAACTCGTGTAAAACACTTACAAACACCTTGCTCAACATGTTTGCTAAATGTAAGTGAATAGTTCTACATTTTTTTCTTGTTGTTTTGAGGTGTATATAGTGGATTTGGTTTTTGATTCTGTATATACATGTTTGTGCAGACCAAAAATTGGAGGAAGCTGGAGAAAGTTACACACTCACCTTTCTAAACGATCAAGGGGATTGGCTGCAAGTAGGACATGTTCCATGGCAGTAAGTGCATATTTTATATATAGATTGATTGCATAATTTCATTGATTACTTTATGCTATAGAAACTAAGAACAATTGATTATTTGGATAAAAAAGTGAGAGTTTAGGAATATTATGATGAAATGTTAAGGAATCTAAAGAGTGACATTTTCTTGATTTGCAGATCATTTATTGGTACAGTGCGGCGTTTGGTGCTAGTGAAGAATGGAAGTGAAAGTATTTGATAGAGTTTATAATGTTGTTTATGGTGCTCCCTTTGGGGAAAAGTATTTGCTTTGAAAAGGTTGTAGAGAGCAAAATCTCAATATGAGAAGTGGGATTACAAATAACTGCTTCAACTTTAATTCTTTAATAATAATTTTGTATTGTTTGGATCACAATCTAACTAGACCAGCTTAGTTACAATCCAAAGGCATTGAAAGTAACAGTAGTGAGCAATGTGTTGCAGTTTCTGAACAATAACTACTGCAAACTTTTCTTTGTGATAAATTGTCTTCTACTAAATAAATTGGTTATTTGTCCAGTAATCTTATAGTAAAAATTCTTATACTTTTATATGTTATGCTTTCAATTTAATAATAAATTAAGTATTTTACTCCATTTTATTTAAATGCTATACATCTATATTTTCTGGTCACAAATAAACCAGAAAAAGTTGCTTATTCTTCTACTTCTTCTCTAGTTACAAAAAGATGACAATTTCGCACAAAATCTTGAAATGTTTTACAATTTTTTTTTTTTTAAAAAGTCACAGTAATAAAGTTAAAATAATTGAAAAACTAATGAGAAACCAATTAGGACTATGTAATTTGCAGAAGTTTAATTATAATGAAGTTCTAATTGTAAAGGTGAATTTAACCAATGAAACTGCTGAAATGAGATGAACCCCAGATTATATATAAAATAATTGATAATAATACCTTTTTTTTTACTAAGAATGCAAAAGAGTTTGATAAATAATGTTAATGTTTTTACTTCCATTATAATATAAAAAATATTTTATATAATTAATTTAAATATAAATATTTCTTAAATATATGCATAAATAAAAAATTAAATATAACTAAATTTATTGAAATAAATACAAATCTTAATTAAACGTACACATTTTCTGAAGTTATAAGATTTTATATTATGGTAATTAAGAATGATGGGTACATAATTAACATAATTTTAGTTCCAACATATTTTAAAGATCTTAAATATTTATTTTCAAAAACTAAGATAATTTATTCTCTATAATTATAATAAAATAATTTTAATTTTTAAATTATCATTATATTCTATATTATTATCTTTTTTTATTCATTATAAAAAATTGATGATTTTCCTACTGATAATTATTTGTATGAATTTGTGTTATAGTAGATAAAATATAAGTTACTTACAAATTTTTATATATAGATTTTAATCTGCCCATAATTTTGTATTACCCGTTCATATCTATGTAAGCATTAAATGAATTTTCATTCTGCATCCATTGAAATAACTAGAAGAAAACTTTGGTACCATGGGATGGGAGCTGGAAGGGAGGGAAACACAAACTCGAAGAAAGGTAGGAAGCCATTTGTATTTCCTTTGCATCTGTATTTTAATTTTATTTGTATTTTATTTTTATTTCACTGGCATTTTTATTTTATTTTTACATAAATTTACATTTGTATTTATATTTCATTTGTATTTTAATTTTATTTGTATTTTAATTTTATTTGTATTTTAATTTCATTTTCAGTTTAATTTCATTTGAATTTACATTTGAATTTCATATGCATTTACATTTCATTTCCACTTTAGTTTTATTTGAATTTATATCTCATTTACATTTTAATTTAATTTACATTTCATTTGCATTTGCATTTCATTCCTATTTTAATTTCACTTGAATTTACATTTCATTTGTATTTTAATTTCATTACATTTCAATTTTAATTTCATTTACATTTCTTGTATTTGCTTAATTTCATTTACATTTCAATTTTAATATCATTTGAATTTAAATTTCATTTGTATTTTAATTTCATTTGCATTTGCATTTAAATTTCATTTCCATTTGCATTTACATTTCATTTCAATTTTAATTTTATTTGAATTTACATTTCATTTTCATTTGTATTTGCATTTACATTTACATTTCATTTCAATTTCATTTGCATTTTCATTGACATTTGATTTCAATTTTAATTTCATTTGCATTTATATTCCATTTCAATTTTAACTTCATTTGTATTTGCATTTACATTTCATTGTAATTACAATTTCATTTGCATTTACATTTACATTTCATTCTTATTTTAATTTCATTTGCATTTACATTTACATTCCATTTAAATTTTAATTTCGTTTGCATTTGTATTTACAGTTACATATCAATTTCAAATTCATTTGTATTTACATTTCATTTGAATTTACATTTCATTTCTATTTTAATTTCATTTGCATTTACATTTCACTTGAGTCCACTTATAAACTGTGAATTAATCTTGTTTCTAGACGATGTGGAATGATTCAATTTGCATTGGCATTACATTTTAACTTTAATTTCATTGGAACTTAAATTTTATTTGTATTTATATTTTACATTTCATTTCTATTTTAATTTCACATTTGCATTACATTTCAATTTTAATTTCATCTACCTTTGCATTTACATTTCATTTGGATTTTAATTTAATTCGCATTTGCATTTACATTTCAATTGCATTTTAATTTCATTTGAATTTGCATTTCATTCCTATTTTAATTTCATTTACATTTCACTCACATTTCATTTCTATTTTAATTTTATTTACATTTGCATTTGCATTTACATTTCATTTGAATTTTAATGTCATTTGAACTTACATTTCATTTGCATTTGCATTTACATTTTCATTTATTTTGCATTTTAATTAAATTTTATTTCTATTTTAATTTTATTTGAATTTCATTTTGATTTTAAATTCATTTGAATTTGCATTTCTTTTACATTTGCATTTAAATTTCAGTTCAATTTTAATTTCATTTGCATTTATATTTCTTTTGTGTTTGCATTTTAATTTATTTTGTATGTGCATTTTCATTTCATTTGTATTTTATTTTCATTTAAATTTACATTTCATTTATATTTTTATTTTATTTGTATTTATATTTACATTTTCATTTTCATTTCACTTGCGTGTTTGTATTTTAATTTCATTTCATTTCATTTTTATTTCACTTGCATTTGTATATCTAATTTTTTTGTATTTTAAGTTTTCATTCTAATTTTATTTTTATTTACATTTTCAAGTTAATTTCTATTGTATTTCATTAATATATGCATTTACATTCTTTTTTATCTATTTATAAAATATGAAATGATCTTATTTTTTATTGATGTGAAATCTTTATTTATGTTAGTTCCTTTTCTTATATGTTTCTTCTCTCTCTCATTATTATTTTTTTTGCAATAATTAAGAGAGTATGTCGGTAGATAATAAAAAATTACATACAAACTTAATCTACCATAAAATTCATATCAATTAATATATTTGTTCTATTTTATTATTATTTTCTGATTTATAATACTTCGATAAGTATATTTGTAGATAATTACCTCCGGATTTAACCATTAGAAAAAATCATATTCATATGTAATACATTTATTCTACCTTATATTAGTAAATAATCAAAATTACCTATGGATTTATTTTACTTTACGGAAAATATGTAATACATCTATTTTTTATATTATTATTATGATTGTTTCTATTACAATGATTATTTTTATTATACAAATAAAATTAATTCATTGGGATCTCATTTGTAATTGGATTTGATTTTTATTTTACTAATAATTGCATTTTTATTTTAATTTCATTTGTATTTACATTTACATTTTATTTATATTTTAATTTAATTTGCATTTGCATTTTTATTGAGGACTTCAAATATCTGAAGTGTTAGAAGTAGTTTGTCCTCTGAACTTGTTCTTGACCAAAGAAAATATTTCTTAGGTTTACTTTCTGATATTATTGGTCTGCAAACATGTTACCTCTCCCATGGAACCATCTTGCTATTTGTTTGATAAAATATGTAAATGCCAGTAACACAAACATAACAAGAAGTGATAGTAGGTCTGGCTTTTGTTACTTCATAAGAAGCTACATCGAAGAATAACATAGAAGCTAGACAAAGTTATAGAAAAGAACACCACAATAGAATGTGGGACACGGGAGTTCAACAACGTTTTGACACTAAAATAGAAAAAAAAAATTAATGGTTACTCGTTAAAAAAATATTATACGATAAAAAAATATTTTTTTCATAGATGATATAATACTTAACAAAAAAATACGTCAATTCTTCTAATAACCAACATAAAAAGATTATATAAATTTACAAATTTGTCATCTTCCTTTTTTAATAAAAATTAATTGGTATAAAATACATGACATTGGGTAAAAAATATGTCTTGTCAAATACAACTTTCCTAAGAGCTCATGGTATTGGGTAAAAAGACCTTTTACTATATTCAATTTATTTTTCGAACCTTATCTTTCTGCAAAACAAAAAAAAAAAAAGTATGAAATTTTAATTTTATGTAGTTGCGGAGTGGTTATGGTTGATTACAGTGTTTTCTTCAATCAATAAATTTTAAATATTGTAAAAACAGATTTTAAATATTGTAAAATAAAATTTGCAAAATCGATCACGGTGGGACTCGAACCCACAATCTCCCGCTCCGGAGGCGAGCGCCTTATCCATTAGGCCACGCGACCATTTTATGCTACATTTAGATACAAACTATTTGTTATGTTAACTTAAACATCTACATGTCCAAATTTGAGTGGTTGTTCTTCATTGCCCAGTGACCTAACTTAACCACTATTAAATTAAGACTTTATATTTTGTTTAATGAAAGTGGTCAACATTTTTTATGCATAAAAGGGTTAAGATTTAATATTAGAAGTTATTTTGAAAACTCATGGGTAAAGTGTTGAAGTAAATAGATATAATACTTGCTTAAAGACTTATTAAAAAATAAAACATTTTTTTAAAGAGTTTACAATAATAATAAAACTTTTAGCACACGGTTTTAATAAATTAATTAAAACCTGTAAAAAAAATGGTGATGATCAAATTCAATAAAAAAAACCAGAAAAAAAGTGCTTGAATCTTGTGAGGTTGGAAGGTTTGGTTGATTGTTTCCACTTTCTATCCTTTGGTCAAAAGGATATAAAAGAGGTAGGAAGTCGTTGTTAAAAAAAAAAAAAAAAAAAAACAAATTCAAAGTCTGTTTTAATAACCATTGTTGAATCAATTTTAACTCCAACGACCAGAGAAATAGTTTAAGAGTCAAAATAGAATTGAATAGAAAAGCATGCGTTGGATTTGGTATTCAACAGCTAATTACTCGTTCAGAATCTGCTGTGATGTAGATGCACCTAATAAAATACACTTTTTCCCTCGTTTTTGAGCTGGCAAGTGAACACTGCTACCTGTATCCTTTAAAATATTAATAGTTTTAAGATTTTCTACAAAACTGTTGAAACATTATTGGTTTTAATGAATATGTTGTATTTAACAATTATTATTTGCCTCGTTTCATTTTATAATAATACAAGAATGGATAACGTTAGGATGATGTACTTACATACAGAGGGAGTCAATCATATCGCTACTTTGATATTTTGTATAATATTTATCTTAGGATTACTATTTATATTAATTACGGAATGTTCTACAAAATAATACATTTATATGTTGTTTTTCATGGCACTTAATGTGAAATAATTCATGAAATTATATTTTCTCATTTTTGATAAAATATTTCTTTATATAACTCTAGTGATGGAGATGTTAAGATGATTGCATGTTTTCGCTTTTAGAAAAAATGTCATAATATTTTTTGAAGTTTATTATTGAGATTTTAATGTCTACAAATGGTTGCATCATTAATCAAATACCAATTGATTAGAGAATTGAAGGTTATATCTATCATCTAATTAAATTTTGATTTGAGAGTTAATTAAATGGTGTATATTGACTTAACTTCTAATAGATAAACTTATGAGCAGGGAACAAGTTTAATTTCAGGGTAAGTAATTAGTTACATCTTTGACTATCACCTCATTTTTACACATTAATGGAATACCTAACTCCAAATTTGATTAAAGTGGTTTTTTCTTATCACAGTTTTAAGTTAAAGTCAAAATGATATTAAATTTGGGGTTAATAATTACACATCTATCTAAATTTACTATAACAATATGTAATAGGAAGTTTCATATTTGATATATATATATATTTATTTCAAATTACACTAAAGTATAATTGTTTCTTCCACTTGTAACCCACATAATTTGTAATTTTCTTGAAATAGTTCCATTCGTTATTATCTTTCAATATCTTAAAGATCAAATAAATAAATAAGATAAATTAAAATATATTTTAAATAAATTATTTTTATTATTTTATAATTATAATATTTTATTATATTAATTTAAAAAATGTGAGTATATAGACGTTTTTTCACCTGTGTTTTCATTAGTATGCAACAAAGTGCTTTGTTTTTCTGAACCACTTGAATTGATTAAGATAAAATCAAAATATTTTAAAACGTAAAAAGTAAATTTTAAAATGAGACAATTAAAATTTAAGTTAAGCTTTCCTAGTACATCAAATGGTTGAAGGTACACCATTTTATAATAACCATTGAATTTATTATCATAATATTTAATGATTAAAATGAGTTCCGTGTTAATGGACAAAGTTAATAGATTTATAAGGAGTAAACCAGATTTTTAAATACAATCGAAAACTAAACGACTAATGCAAAATTCAAGTTAAAGAATGTTGTTTGTCAATCTGAAAAGGCAAATGTAAATATATTATTTTACATCAAAAGATAAAGAGATAAAATAAAAAAATAATAATAAAGTTAAACATAAGAATAACATTATAAAGATAAAATATCATTTTATTTTTCATTTTAATGTTTACTTTGCAATTCTCTTTATAAACCTACTTAGTTGAAAATAAGGTGAAAGAAAAAAAATGAATTTTTTTACATTTTTTAGCCTAGTCAGTTATATCTTATGATTGGAGTTGTATTCTCTCTACAAAGAGCATGTGCCCCACGAAATGTGTAAAAAAAAAAGAAATAATAAAATAACGTAAGTATGTGTAGCTCAAAACTTTTACGAGACCCAAAATAGGTGTGAAGTATTTAATCCTTGTCGAACTTAGGGTAATTTTAAATTTAGATGTCAATTTATCCATCTGTGTTTCGTGTATACAAAAGATATAACTTTATACAAAAATAGCCGCGAAGTATTTAAATCATTGTCGAACTTAGGGTAATTTTAAATTTTGACATTAATTTAACCACCTGTGTTTCGTGTACACAAAGCTATTTCATCAAGTTAATGGAAACAAGGGGTAGAAAATTAATTGTATAGAAGGATATGTCATTAATTTTAAATTTTGATATTACTTTACCTAGTTGTGTTTCTTGCATAGACATTATAGAAATTAGTTGTGATAGCAGGAGACAATTATAATTGGCAAAATTGGAGGCGTCATTAGCCCCTAATTTAAGAGATGATTATTGTTTGTGAGTTGAATATTTGATAACGAGAAGAGTACAAATGTAAGCTGTTAAAGAACAATTTGCATAGAATTAAGCACTATGCATAGTGATATGATAATTATTTTTATTATTTAAGTAAAAAGAATGAGGTGGAAAATAAGGAGAAAAAGGCGAACAGAGGAGACAAACGCCCACATTGGTTGCTTGGCATGAATACAAGGCATTTCAGATTTCAACATCCCACCGACGACTACTTCTGCTTCAGGAACTGGGACCCATCTCATCACCGTAACAGGGGCTCCACGTGTCCACATCGCAACAGCAGGATCAGAAACAAAATGGGTATGAGAAGGAGAAAAGGCGTCCACGTCAGCGTAAGCCGTACGCATGGTATTGAAGTAAAGTAAAGGCGCGTCACAGCGAATCCCACCCTCCCTGCAGACACCGAGAGTTTGGGTAGGCGGTAGCTATTGGTATTAGAGTTTAGAAGAACAGATTTTTGTATTTCTCCTCTCTCTCTCTCTCTCTCTCTCTTTCATCTCTCAGATCTGAGAGTCTCGCAGATCACAGGGTTCCACGGAGTTCACGCATTTTGACCCTTTTATTCTCCGCTGGGTATTGCCCCAAACATCAGGCGCCGATAATCTAGCTCCAAATCCCTCCAATCGGACCCTGCCCTACCCGATTCCACGCGGATCTAGGAGCGCAGGTAAGTCCTCAGGATTTATCAATTCAATCTGAACCGTTTTCTGGTTTTCAAAATTTGTGGATTAATTGAGCGAGGGTTTAGTGTGTGAGTGAGCAAGGTTGGGGTTTGCGATGGCTCCTACGACGATTCGGAAGGCGATTGGGGTGGTCAAGGACCAGACCAGCATAGGGATTGCCAAGGTCGCCAGCAACATGGCGCCGGAGATGGAGGTCGCGATTGTCAAGGCCACCAGCCACGACGACGACCCCGCCAGCGAGAAGTATGTCAGGGAGATCTTGAACCTCATGTCGCACTCGCGCGGCTACGTCCACGCCTGCGTCTCCGGGGTCTCCAAGCGTTTGGGGAAGACGCGCGACTGGATTGTGGCGCTCAAGGCGCTCATGCTCGTACACCGCCTCATGAACGAGGGTCCCCCTCTGTTCCAGGAGGAGATCCTTTACGCCACCCGCAGAGGAACGCGGCTCCTCAATATGTCTGATTTCAGAGACGAGGCTCACTCCAGCTCCTGGGATCACTCCGCTTTTGTCAGGACCTATGCTATGTATCTCGATCAGAGGCTTGAGCTGATGCTGTTTGATAGAAAAGGCACCGCCGCCGGTGCCGGTGCCGGTGCTGGTAGTGTTGGTGGCGGTGGTGCTGATGATAGGTTTGGCGGAAGGGACAATTTCCGGTCGCCGCCGTATGAGTACGGTGGTGGGGAGTATAGAGGGGAAGGTAGTTATGGGTATGGGAATGGGATGAGGAGGACGAGGTCTTTTGGGGACATGAGTGAATCGGTGGGCAGGGGGGAGGAGAGGAGTGTTGTGAGTGTTACTCCCTTGAGGGATATGACTCCGGAGAGGGTTTTCGGTAAGATGGGTCATTTGCAGAGGTTGTTGGATCGATTTTTGGCTTGTAGGCCTACTGGGTTGGCGAAGAATAGTAGGATGGTCTTGATTGCTTTGTATCCGGTGGTTAAGGAGAGTTTTCAGTTGTATGCTGATATATGTGAGGTTTTGGCTGTGTTGCTTGACAAGTTCTTTGATATGGTGTATGCCGATTGCGTGAAGGCTTTTGATGCTTATGCCAGTGCGGCTAAGCAGATTGATGAGCTTGTTGCTTTTTACAATTGGTGTAAGAATACTGGTGTGGCGAGGTCCTCGGAGTACCCTGAGGTTCAGAGGATTACCAGCAAGTTGCTCGAGACGTTGGAGGAGTTTGTGAGGGATAGAGCCAAGAGGCCGAAGAGTCCCGAGAGAAAAGAGGAGGCTCCACCTGTAGAGAAGGTAGAGGAGGAGCCGGCACCAGATATGAACGAAATCAAGGCATTGCCTCCACCAGAGAATTATACCCCTCCTCCTCCACCTGAGCCGGAGCCTAAGCCCCAGCCGCAGGTTACAGAGGATTTGGTGAATCTGAGAGATGATGCGGTCACTGCAGATGACCAGGGGAATAAGTTTGCTTTGGCACTGTTTGCTGGTGCGCCTGCCAATAATGCAAATGGATCATGGGAAGCATTCCCTTCAAATGGACAACCAGAGGTGACTTCAGCCTGGCAAAACCCGGCTGCAGAGCCAGGGAAAGCTGATTGGGAATTGGCATTGGTAGAGACTGCTAGCAATTTGTCGAAGCAGAAGGCAGCTTTAGGTGGTGGTTTAGATCCTCTATTGTTGACTGGCATGTATGATCAAGGAATGGTCAGGCAGCATGTGAGCACTACCCAATTGAGTGGAGGGAGTGCAAGCAGTGTGGCATTGCCAGGACCGGGAAAGACTACAACCCCTGTTTTGGCTCTCCCTGCCCCAGATGGATCTGTGCAGCCTGTTAATCAGGATCCATTTGCTGCATCATTGAGCATTCCACCCCCATCCTATGTCCAAATGGCTGATATGGAGAAGAAGCAGCATTTGCTTGTGCAGGAGCAGCAGGTGTGGCATCAGTATGCAAGGGATGGGATGCAAGGCCAATCTAGTTTGGCCAAACTGAGTGGCAATGGATACTATGCGGGAGGCCCTGTGCCCATGATGCCTTATGGAATGCCCCCAGTCAATGGAATGGGACCTCCAACCGGGTATTATCACACTCCTTACTGATAACCCTTTCCCTTTTTTGTGTCACATATCTATAGGTTGTTTCGTTTATTTTTTACTGTGACATAGTGTTTTCCTTTGTTTCAAACGATGTCATCTTATTCTTGAGATCTGCACATTAGTACTACTGGGAGGCCAAGGGGACTGTGAGTTGAATGGGACAAATTCGTGTTGGGTTTTGATGCCTGGGAGATGTGTAACTCATTTGTGATGTCTCTCTCTCTGTATTTTGTAATACTAGCATTTTCTTCTCGATTTTGTACTTCTTGCTCCTTAAAAAGACAAACGATTAACTACTGTAAATTTTTATGGAATGCTGGTGCTGATGATCTTGATTGGTTATTCCAAATGATACTTCCATCCTGTAGGAACCTGCCTTTACCGCCTATTCTTAAACTTTATCTTAGCTTAGTGAGGTCCTGGTTTTGATATATTAGGGAATAGATTTTCAATGTCTGGTCATTTTTTGAATTCTTCTTACATTTGGTCACCTAATTCAACTACATCACCATTAATATTTTCCGTGTACCATAATTAGATGTCAAGTAACATCGATATGGTTGTCCCATACTCTTCAGTTCCTATCATTCATACCTCTTCAGTTTGAATTTTGAAACTATGTTTTTTAGATCTTTGGTTGAAAATTGTCTAAATGAAGAGTGAAGACAGACAAGCCGTCTGTCACTGTAAGCTGTAGGTGATACAGTAATTGTTTCTCTTCAAGCTTTGCGGTTGGGTATGGGAAAAGTTTGTGTTTGTTAGCTGGTGGCGTTGTGGCCAGTGGGAGCTTTCCTTTCCTTTCAGTTTGTGTACTTGTGTAGTCATGCACAGAGAGTTACTGTAATATGAGCATTCGTGCACAGAGTTACTGTAATATCATCATTCAATTATCCGTTGATATTTTATCGGACAATAAAATTTTAAATAATGTGAGTTATATGACAACCCATGATTCTATACTAGTCTAAAATAGCTTTATTAACAGTATCAGCTCGGTGACCGTGTTAAATGAAATTGAGCTTGAATGTGACACAGATAACTATAGATAATGGGGAAAAATCATAGTAAGGCATGTCTGACCTTAGGAAAGCTGTTTATGTTTTTCTTTAAATGTTTCAATTATTTGATTAATAAGTTCGTCAATAATTTTTAATCTTATTTTAAGAAGTCTCCCAATTAAATAACAATAATTATTTAATAAATATTCAGTTAAGTTCTTTATCCAAACATGTGCTTTCTGTGTGGAATTTCCAAATCAATTTAGACGGAACTTGCAAAAGAGAATTTTGGCCTAATCATGATTTCAAGGTTTTTGCAAACACGAACCAACGTAAAGTGCTATTAATTTTTGGACCAAGTAAAGTACCAAAATGGTGATAACTTTAAGCAGTTTTTTTTTTTTCTTAATATTACTCGTTATATAAACATGAATTGTAGGTGGTAACAAATCTGTTCTGGTGGTTTGATCCATTTAATTCACTTTTCCAGGCGGATTGAATGGAGATATTCAACTATTTTTTTTAAATGGAGTAAAAAAATTAAAAGTAATACACATAGGATTTTGGATTTCTATTTTATTTTGGTATGAAAATAAGTTGTGTTTTAAGACTCAATATGTTAAGTTAGAAAAATAATTAAATAAATGTTTTTCTCTGGTAATTTGTCTTAATTTTTGTTAGTATTGAAAATAAATTAGGGGAATTAAATGAAATGACACGATTAAAAAAAGTAGTTGGATGAGAGAAATCGACAGTCGCTAATGAATTTAAAATGATTCTATCATTTTATATTTTTAATTTATTTTGCCGGTCAACCTATCAATCCGTTCATACATATATAATTTAGAGATTATATTTTGGTTATATTTACACTTATAAATTTGATATAAGATTATATTTAATCAGTGATATTTTTTAAAACTTATTGAAGCTAATAAAATGCATAGACTAAGATAAAATGAGGGGTACTTTGAAATAGTTCATATTTTTTGGGAGATAAAAAATTAGTTTGTGTTAAAAAAGAAAGAAAGAAAAATGTTGAGAAAGAATATTTAATTGAAATAGTGGGAATAAAAAAAAAGTGAGAATTTCAGTTTGAAAACTATATAGCAAAAGAAGTAACATTTGAGAAAATGACGGAAAACTTGTTTCCAGGTTTTAGGATAGAATTTTATCGATTTGTCCGTCTATTTTGTTTTTTGTTTTTCTTGCTCGCATTTCCCAATTAGATTTGTGTGGTTATCTGTAGAAATAGGCCTGAGGAGAGTGAAACCAAGGAAACGTAGATTTTTTCACGACACACTTGGGATTCTCGTGCATCCACCTTTTCCAATGTGTTACATGAATTATTATAATTCTGAAACTCAACGTGACGGTGATATAGCAGTTGCCAAACACTGTAAATTAAATAAGGTGATGGCCAACTAATGAAGAAAAAACAAAGGGACGGGAATTTCTTTTTTTTTTGGTGGATTTCATAACTGGTCATGCACAAACTATGCAAACCCACATAGCTTTTCCCATCACCATTCCACCATTTTCCTTTACACCCGTGCCCACAAAATTTTAATAACCACATCTTCATATATTTTACTTATGATTTTGTTACTAACCTTATCCTTACTCCTTGCTTACTACACTAATTTAGTTCACACTACCTTTCTTTATAAAATGGTGAGGCTACTTTCTGTAACTTTAACAAAGCATTTCATCGTTGATCATTTCTTATACATAAGTGACAGAAACAGGGTCACAACTTTTTCTTCTACGTTAATTTCTTGAGAAGTATTAAATTTATGGCCAAATAAGATATATATGTCCTATATTTTTTTTAGGAAGTATCGCACCTCAAGCTTAGAGACTTACCTCAACGCAAGAATAAAATATTGACATATTATGTAAGGTATACAAGTTATGTGTAGTTCAACAGAGGAATAAAAGTAATGCTATACTTTGTGGACATTACTAAATAAGTATAACTCTCATAATGTTTTGACAAGAATTAGAAATGAAGTAATCCTCGTAAAGAAAGGGAAGCATCCTTTTATAGGATATTCTGTTTGTCAGTGCTTATATTACAGGAGTACGAGGTATGTGTACATGTTGTTTCATCATTCTTCATAGAAATTACTTTTTAACTATGACACTATATGTAATGTAAGTTCTCAATATTTTCTTATCCAAATGAAGTAATTTCACATGTTTTCTTAATTATTACTTTTATTTTACTTTGGTATCTGTTGCATTCATTTCCATTCGCAATGCATTGACCTACTGGTTGGCCAATGTTTTTATTGTTCATCCGTGTTTTGGTTGCTGTGCTAACACTACAACATAGTAATAATCATAAATTAATATTCATAAATGATGGAGTTTTCTTATTTTTTTATATTTACATATTATATTATTTCTTTTAGTAGTTATTATACTGTTACTATCTGTTTTCTCACTAGCCACGTTAACCTGATCCATTGAAAATTAAACATATCGTTGTCAAACTATTTTTTAATAAAAAAAACAAATTGAAAGAGTAGCATTCATATATTCTGATATAAAAATGAAGGGAAAAAGGTGAGAAATAGAAAAAACAAAGATAAACATGTGAAAAATATAATGAACAGGTATAATTTTGTCGAAAAAAATAAAAGATAAATATAAAAAATTGTTTAATTTATTATTAAGTTTAATTTGGTTGGGGACACCGACGGCTGTGAACAGTGAAGACAAAAGCCTGTTTTTTATTTGATATTTGTTTTGGAAGTGGTGAAGTAATGAAGAAAGAACAAAAAGCAAAAATTAAAATACAGTACAACTTCACTTACCCTTCTTACCGACTCACATCACACAAAATTCACATTTTCGAATTTGTCTCTTTTCATGAAACAAACAGAGCACTCTGTTTTTCTCTAATCAGCACCATGCCCCGCTCAGCTCCCAAACCTTACGATTGCCTGAGAAGACCATGGCACACTCAAATACACCAACCCATCAGAGGAACCCTCATTCAAGAAATTTTCAGGTCAACAACCCTTTTCCCCATTTCCTTTTCTTCTTCTTATTTCTCACCTTAATTCATCTTTTTTCACAGGGTTGTGAACGAGATACATAGCTCTTCCACCAAGAAGAAGAAAGAGTATCAAGAGAAGCTCCCCGTTGTTGTTCTCAAGGCAGAGGAAATTATTTACTCCAAAGCAAACTCCGAGGTAACAGAAATCATTTGAAAAAACAGAAATTGTTTGAGGGTTATCTATTTCTTGAGACAGAGAAACATCTTACGAGGATAAAAACTTGTCTGGTGTTGAATTAAGAGTAATAATAATAATAATTGGAATTATTTTTTTGGGCAGGTGGAATACATGGACCTTGCAACACTTTTGGACAGAACCAATGCTGCCATTGATACCATAATTCGATGTGATGAGCACACACAAAGTGGAGAGTATTTGCGACCTTGCATCGAAGGTATTTTTTTATTTTTTATTTTTACTTTAATCAACTCTCATATCAAATAAAAAATGTCCAAGGTTTCAACTTTTGTTCATTACCTTTTATAATTAGGCAGTGTACAAGATTTTTTATAACACTTTTTGGGTTGGAATGAAGTTAGAAGGAATTTTCAAAGAAAGGCAAGGAAAGAAGTAAAAGAAACACTCTTGCCTTGTTTGTTCGGTTTATCTCCAATCCTATGATTACAACAAGATTGCAAATTTAAGATTAAATTTTGGAAATTTTAGGACTAAGCAGATAATTTTTTAATCTTTAACATAATGTAATAAAATAATTTTTTTTAAATTGTCAAAAATGTTATTTTTGGACTTGCCCATATCTATAGTGCTCTAATTGGTGGCAATTGTTGCACACACGTGTTGAATGTACTTTTCCTTCTTCTATTGGTATGATTATGGTTCAGCTGCTCTGAGTTTGGGATGCTCTCTAACAAAAGCCTCAAGGAGTCAACGCAACAACCAACGTTGTTACCTAAATCGCAACACTGAAGAGGTTCGCAATCTCTCAACAAAATGGCAATATGTGTCTGAGCATGTAGCTTCAACCAGTAAAAAGCAGTGCGTGGAACATGTAGCACCACCAAATTTGTTTCCAGTTTATCCTTTGTACTATGGTAACAACAGTGAACTCCACGAGTCTCAGCATGGGTTCAAAGTGTCACATGTATCTGCTTCTCACACTGGTGGACCTACCCCTGTGGTTGGTGCTGATAATGCCCTAGCCCATAGCTTAAATTCTTCAAGTGGGGGCTCCCAATCATTCATTATCAATGGGGATTTTGAGAATCCATGCCCAAACAAGTGTGATCTATCATTGAGGTTAGGACCCTCTAGTAGTGTACCATCCCCTAGCTTTGAAAATGCTCAGATTAGGGAAACTGAAATGAAAAGCAAGCTAAAATGTTCGAACCCTTAGAAGGGGTAAAATATGAAGCTTCAAGGACATTTCCGTGAGAGTGCAACCAACAACAGTACAACAAGAGGTTTGTTTTCAGCCTTAGATTGCATGTGTACTAACTTTGAGAAATTGTGGTCTCCCTCTATAGACTAGAATTGTGTGTTAAGATTAATGCAAACTAATGTTTTATCATTATGATATTAGAAATTGTATTTCTAAGTGTAGGTCTTTTATTGAGTTACTAAAAGATAATGGGGTTTTTTTATGTGTCTCGAAATATTCAGAGAATATAATCAATGGATACTAGATATCGAATATATTTGGATGTTGTAATCTATAGTTAAAATGATCGAGTGGAACCACCTTGTGAAAATATATGGTTTGAATGTAGACACGAGTCTTGGTGAAAAGACACAAATGAATCATTGTGTTTTTAGCGTATGTCCCCTTTTTACTTTCTTTCTCAGCATTGGTATGATTTTCTTCCTTTATTTCTTTTTTCACTTACTTTTCTATTCCAAATATATGCACTTCACATGTAAGACAAAAATTAATTCTTTAGATTTTGGGATATCTTTGTAAGTTCTTATCTCTGTCTATATAATATTAAATCATAATATATACATGGTAGACCAATTATAACGGTACACTTTTTTTAAGATGTATGATAGAAAGAAGACAGATAGAGAGGAAAAAAAAAAAGAGGAGGACAATACAATAAAAAAAATGCAGAGCAAGATAAGAAAAAAGATAGAAGTCGGATAAAATGGTGTTAAGTTTTAGGCATTAAAAAATTGAAAATTACATGGCATCTGGCACTGAATTTCTTTAGTTTTTACCCATTCGATTAAATAAGGATCCGAATCGAAAGGATAACTGTTGTACGAACTAATGATGCTTATATGATGCTCCTGATCTTCAATTTCAGTAAAATCAATGGCATGATTTTAAAGTTTTAGAAGTTGTCACCAAAACAGCGGGTGCAGCCGCCAAAACTAAATTATTGTGAATTAACATTTTTGGTCCTAACAATTGCTCAAGGACAATTAGTAGAGAGCATTCCTTTCACCAATTCGATAGTTTGATGTGAAGAAGATGCAATTTTTCATTTTTCTCCGGTCTCGAATATCTAACCTAAGATCGTGACATGACACATAATTTGATACGTCCTACAACTACAAAGTCAGGAGGGTCCTCAAACTGATTCTGCACAAGTTCGTTGGGTGATATATCAGAATAATATTGTGATGATTATGCTTCTAATTTAATGTTCCACTTGATAAGAGAGACCACAAAGAATCAGTTGAAGTGGCAGCAGAAGAAGCAGAAGAAGAAGATGATGATGAAGAAGATGAAGAGGAAGAAGAAGAGCTATAATGGAAATCAATCTGCAATTGTCGATGAAGATAGGGACTTGAAACACTCCATTTCCTCTCCTCCTTCTCTAGTTGCCAGAGTGATATAGCAGCCAGAAAGCGTTTGATGTACTCTTTACAACACTCCTTTCCACGACAAATTGTCTCACGACTTTCTCCACTTTTTGCACTCTCAGCACCCCTACTTCCCTTTGAAGGCTCCCCTTTTACTCTGTCTATTTTCTTATACATCAAACTCGAATCATCAAACTTCAATATGAATGCCTGTTGACACCCCTCAAAAAGCCGCTCCCCCAAAGAGTCAATGATGTAGTAAGCATCTCTTTCTACCTTCAACACAAAGAAATGATCATTCCAACTAACTATGTAAATTCTTGGCTCATGATCACCCACCTTGACCTTTATCTCGTCCCAAATTTCATCAAAAGACATGGCTCCTTTTAAGCACTGAAACTTCTCAGGGGAGAAAAACCCCGTATACGATTTCTGAGGCAGAACAATAAGAGGTCTTATATTGGCTTCAATGATCGTCTCAAGGTCAAAATGTTTATCTGGGAAGAGCTTCGAGTAGTAATCACTTCTGCATAGCCTTCTCCATTCAGATGAACCTTGTGTGATGAGTTTCTCGAATTGCACTTTTGTTGGCATACCATTGTTGGAGTGGAGCCAATGGGCTATTAGTGCAACTAAAACCGTGCATGCACTCTCACCACAAGCTCTTTCACTCATTTGGTCAAAGGAAGCAAAAAATACATTGGTTTTGAGCTTTGCCTTCCCATCTCTACTTTTAATCTCCTTGAATTCCCAACTTCTTGCAGTGCCTTTCTGGTATACTTGTGGAACAATTTCGTTTGATTTCTGTCATAAGTAAACAAAAGCATTTAGTAACTACCTAGTTGGTCTAAAAAAGTAGGGACCATTGGTTTTGCTTATTGCAATAATAACCAATATATAGTTTAACATAAAAACGAGGTTAGAAAGTAAGAATGTAACACACCGTGAAAGGACCAGGATACGAGGTTTGAGTTTGTTGTTTGTCAGTGGGTGTCTTAAAGTTCCGTTCATTGAGGCTTCTATTCCTCTGCAAATGAGTCTTTCTCTCTGAGCTTGTAAACCTCTCAGAGGTGAGTGTTGGCCGTTTGCTGTGGGTTCCACTGTTACTGCTACCACTGCTTGTGTTGGAATCGTTCGATGAGTCATCCGAGTCAAAGATGGGGGATCTATCCGAGTCACAAGGACTGGTTTGTTTTGATTCGTCAATCTTGTCATTATTTTTCTTTCCCAAGCTTGTGAAGTGCTTTACTTTCTCTATAATCCCGTGTTTCTTCTTTGGCTGGACACTGTTTTCAAAGGGTCTTGCTATTACTGAGTCACCCTTAGAATTGGAATCTTTCAACTTCAATAACCTTAAAGAGACCTGTTCAAAAGAGTAGCGCTGTGAGATACTGTATTTTTCCATCGTATGTGTATACGCATCTCACTGAAAATTGTAATACATAATATTTGTTATAATAAATACTTTTAAAAGCATATGTAACAAAATTAATGATATGTTGATGCCATATTTTCTTTTTTCACACAACGGAAAGATTGAAAATCATAATAAAAAATATTTATAAATGTGTGGTAGTATTTTTGACCCACAAATATTAAGCCACTAACGAATAAATTTGAAAGAAAGAAACAAAAAGAAAAGACAAAGCCTTCGGTAATCACGGTCAAATTACGTTATTCTGAAAGTGAATTGCCACAGCAATGAGCAGAGGAAGTCACGAGTTGAAACAACAAAATAGGACATGAGTGGTTTGTTTGATGAGTCTGTATCCATTCACGTAAACAGAGAAATTTTGAATGACTTTCATTCCACTTTTGGTGTGTGTGCTTATGAAATGGGTTTGACTAAGAAGGTTTAAACAACAAACACAATTAATTGTATTAATAATTAATAATTACTAAAAAAAGGGAAAACGAGGATGCAGCGTACCAAAAGGGTAGCTTCTATGCATAAACCATTGACCCTCAACTTGATTGGAAGCCTTCTTTGAAAGTGATTACGAGAATTGGACTTCGTCTTCTTCTCCTCCCTCCCCACCAGCTCCGCCACCGCAACGCTCATTTCTGCTTTTCCGACCACCGTCATCTTCGCCTTCGCTTCTCCCCCACCTCCCTCTCCCTGCATTTCATTTTCAAACATTTCCTCTTTTATAAACAAACACAAAAAGTCTATTAATAAACAAATTATATAAATTTCTTCCTGTTTTTTATTCTAAAAATATTCATAATAATGTTCTTGTACTTAAAAAAAAAATCATTAACATAACTGTTTGTCCCAGTGTGAGGGTTTTATGTTAACGAAAAGAATATCCTAAATAAAACATTCTTACATGTGTTATGACATTATAAATTTCTTTACGATAAAAAACAAAAAAACGAAACATTAATTAAATAATTCGATAAATAACGTTTGTTCTTACATATAAGACATGAAATGCGAGGTCGCAAACATCGAGGGAAGTGTCTTTGAGAAGGAGATGAAAAGCGCAAAGGTCGCTCGCGTCCCACGTTAGAGAGGGGGATTTGGAACTGAGGGACCTACAGGAAGAGGTTGTCTGAGAGCATCGTCGTTTGGAGAAGGGAGCGAGTGAGAGAGGTGTCGTTTTGGAATTGAATGAAGTGGAAGGTTTTTCTTCCTTCCTAGACGTCCCTGTTATTTGGAAGGCGAGCTTGTCGCTGGGGGCACCGATGCTGGCTCCGAAGAGACCCAATTGGAGCTTCAATTGGGTAACCTTGAGCGCGTGATTGCTGTCGTGCCCCGAAAACCTCGTAGCCCAGCACTTGATCGGCGACATGTCGTTGTTCCGTACGCTGAATGCTGTGTTTGGTCGGAGGAAAAACCATGGATTGAAGAAAGGGATAGTGAGTTTGGGTAGTCACAGGTGGAATTGGTTGGGTTTTGGAAAGTGAAATGAAGAGTGATTAAAGAGAAGAAAGAGATGGAGAGTGGAAGAGAAGAGGAGAAGAGAAGGTGCTTTTGGAGTCAAAGAGAATTAGTCACAGTTATGAGTTTCTATATTCCCGCGTCAGCGGAATGCCACGGTCTTCCAGAGTTTGCATCAACACACGCTTGCGGAATCAGGATCAATTTCTATATCCTTTTTAATGTCTCAAATTCTCACCCTTTTTCCTTTTATACTCTTAATTTAAACTCTTTTATAAAATCAACACCCATATATTTTATACAATTAACGATTAAAGTACTAAATATTTATAATGAGATTTTGCTCGTTATTTTTATTTTATTTTTCTGGGTATCTATATCCTGTAACGATCATTTTGAAATAAAAAATATATATTTGACCAATTAAACTGAACCACGATGAGATTTTAACAAAAGAAAAGAAAAGAATGACCAAACTAAATTTTAAGGAAAATCAAAATATCTAGAAGAATTTAACAGAACTACTGGTATTTATTTGTATTAAAAAACATTCTATGTATTAGTTTAGAAATAAGACATACTTTGGTAGTCTCTTAAGATATGTTTAGCAAAGCGTTCTGATTAAATAAAAGTTTATTTAATTGGTTTAAAAATTCATTTGATAAATCGCCACCTCATATTCAAGTGACAGTTTAAAACTATAACCAGGTAAAAAAAAAAAAGAAACTTTTTCCAAGTAAAAAAATGAGCTATAGAGAAACTCTTTAATGCATATAAATTGCAGAACCGGCCAGATTTTGAATGAGGTTTATACACAGCACATGATGATGATTCAGGTAAAAAAGTGTGTGTTCACACTAGAGATGGTACAGTGATGTGACAAGGTCTGATTGGCTTGGGCTGTGATGATAATTTGCAAAGCAAAGAAAGGGTCGGTTGGTGAAGATGAGCCACACACGTCAACCTTTACTTTCAGATAAAAATCTCAGCCTCCATCCATAAAATGCTTACACTTACACATTATTCACTCCCCTATTACTACCATTATTCATATAATAATAATACAATATCCCGTTTTATTCCTACCATAAATCAAAACTTGTAAGATGAATGATAATTATATTATCATATGAAGAATTAGTTTCTGATCTAATAAATTTGAAAAAAAAAATCACCTTCTGTTTATGCTTGCACCCTTCCTCTTCTATCAACTTTCTTTTCTCTTTTGTAATGCCTCACCTTCAAAGAGTAACAAGATATTGCCTCCCAACATTCTTTTTCTCCTTTTCTAAGTAAATTAGAAAAGAAACCGTGGAATTATAAAAACTAGTTCCCAGACCAAGGGTGTTCGGAGAGATTAAGAATAATAGGAAAGGTCACTTCGATGGAACAAAAATACTGTAGTAACAAAACGTATATGTCCCTATTTCTAATGCTTCATTGGTTAAGAGAGAGAGAAAAAAAAAAGTTAAAAAACGACTTAAAAAAGACATTATTTAATTAAAAGAATATTTATTTTATTAATATTATTAGTTTAATTATCTATTACGCATCTGTTATACAAGTTGTTGAGAAATTATAAAGCATAACGAATATTTTCATATTTTTGTATTATTATGTGAAATTGTCTGTGTCTTTTGGTATCCGAGTAGGGTTTGATTTGGTGTATTAAAAAGTACTGGGTTTTTGCCCAGTCTTCGATTGGGCCGTGAAGAATACTAATGGGCCCCGATAGCAAGTCCACACCATTGCATCAATAATCGCACTACACACCCATTTATGAACATAACAAATTATAATACCCACTATGAATAGTTTAGTGATGAAGTTGACCCTTTATTGTCCTCATTATGAAAACAATGTCAAATTAAGCGGTTTGAGTGATGTTAATATCTTATTAGCAGCAAATTAAATAATGGGGTAATCATCTTAAGCCTTAAGACCAATCAACAGTGAGGAGTAGCATTGGATTGGAGAAGTTTGGGTTTGGTGTTTGGGAAACTGAAGAGTTAATTACAGACATTTCTATAATTATAATTTTTTAATAATTATTAATGACAGGAAGCGTGAGATGGATAACGGGATATGGAAGGGGCGTGATGTGATACCAAACGCATTATTTAAATTAAAAAGGGTTATTAGTGGCTTTTGAAACATACAGACCCAAATCATAAGTAGTGGTGTTTGAAATTGAAGCATTACCACTGTACCACGTAAGAAGAACCAACAATAACATGTCTCTTTTCAACACCTAACAGTAAAACTAATAAATTTACATCTTTTCACGGACAACAAGCGTAATCATGTCATTCGGCCTAATACTATACTACTGCTAATACCATTTAAACTTTTCTTTATTGAGATGTTTCTAATTGTAATCACTTATTATTATTATTGCTTAGAATAAAACAAGTCCAAAATTATAATCCACACATTTACATACATAAATAAATATAACGTAAAGAAAAAAAATTACCCAAAAATGCTCAAATTTCAGAAGTGTATACTCCCTTTTAGCTAACTTGCAAGATGAATGGTATGGAACAAAGTAAAAGTGTGTGAGAGGAAGATGAGTTTATCGTGAATTATTTGGATTCAATAAATGGATTTGAGAAAATCGAGAAAGATAGAAATAAAAGAAAAGAGAGTAAAAACGAATATTGTTTGAATTAAGAATAAGAAAGCTAGAAGTAAAGAAAAATTTATGAAAATTTACGAATGATTTGATTGTATAATAGATTTCAAAAAGTTGTAAAATGATTAAATTATTCTTATTATTATAAATTATTTCATTAAAAAATTAATTTTTATTTTTATTATTTTATTATTAATAATAATATTAATATATAAATTTATTATATTATATAATCAATTATTATATTATACAATATAATAATTTATTAGGTTTGTTATTATGGTTAAAATTGTAAAATATTATATTTCAGCTTACTTTCTTTGGCATTTCGTTTATAATAGAACGACAATTCGAATTTATCTCTTCCATATTTTCATCGTTGCATTTCTATTTAATTTAACGGAAATATCCATGTTTTTCTATCTGTGTGAATAATATTCATGCAGAAATAAACATAGGATAGAGAAGATGTTCCAAATTGCTAAATACACCCACTTAGCTTGCTGACCACAAACGCTCGTACTGTTTATTCCTAATCTAATTATTTGTTTGAGCCCAACCTCAAGACCCAACATATTTTAATATTAATTCAAACATATTTTAGATATATGATTAAATAAATTAAAAATTAAAATAAAATATCACACTTGTTTTGTTACACCAAAAGACTAAGTTTTTACAATAACTATTTTGTTAGAAGAAAAAAGTGTAAAGAAATAAAGAGCAAACCGAACTTACATATATGATTCATGTCATGCTCCATGATTTAAATAATTGAATTGACTTGAAGTGCATCATTCGGCCTAATTTAATTATTAATGAAAGCACTTAATTTTGAAGGGATGGGTTTCATATATTATGATATTGTTGTAATTGTTGATACACCACTGACTATGGGAATATAAAAATTGTGTACACTGTATACTACCCTCACGCCTCTCATAAAGAATCAGGATGTGGTCGTCACTTCACACCACCATACTTTTATCTCTCAATTTCTTTTTTCAATTGTAAGAGTTTTTCTTTTACATATATAAAATTTTAAAATATTATTCTTATAAGTTAAAGTTAATTTATATGAACTAAAAGTAAAGTTTTAAAAAATTACTTACCAAAATTTTGAGGTAATAAAGAAAATAGTTTTTGTAAAGCGGTACAAATTGTTAATAATGGTTTTATTTTTGGGATATTTATGTGACGTGTTTGATGATTTAATGTTGTCACCTTATCCTATCTAATCATGACGACATTTGTAGATGTAAGTTATATATCTTTTGCGGCTCATATATTATAACACATAATAGAAATTAAAATCAATAAAATTATATAATCACTTAAAAAAATTGACGCTGTTTTTAAAAATTCCCACTTTACTTTCTTATTTTAATTTTAGTCACGCATAACAATATCTAGAAGGTAACAAAATTTTGAGATTAAGGAAAAAAAAATTATTCACATAAACTCAAAAACATACTTCGGTTAAGAGAAATTAAATACATTCACCTAAATCATCAATTCTTTAAATACCTAATCACTTAAAGAAACTTACAACTCTGCTATTAACTAATTTTCTGTTTTACATAGTTAATACTAAATTCTTTAATAAAACGTGCATTGAGATTATTAACTCTGGTCCAAAATGGATCATGTGCACCTATTTAATGTGGAGCCTCGTGAAAGGATACCATCCATATAAAAATATTCAATTGTTCAGTTAACAAAATCATAACACGTGACGTGTATATTTTTCATTTTGTGATGTGTATAATTTTCATTTCATGATGGTGTATGGAAAACAGGTGTTCATAAAATTTGCATTTACTTCAAATACCTAGTAGACATTTAATTTAGTGCATTAAATTTTCTTACAATATTTTAGCACATAATGTAACCTACATACTCAAAATTGTATAAAACGTCATTACTTTTAAAATTTGAAAAACTTTGCGTGGGTGTTTATTGTCGTTTACTACTACACTTAAATCGATAGATCTCATTATTATTGTCAATCTATAAATACTAAACAATAGTGGTACATCATAGCAACTTGTCTAAAATTTTTCAAGGTATTCACAATTCTCGACAATTATATATTCCTAGTTGGTAATACAATGTTAGTTAATATAACAACAATACTAATTTAGTAGCATTGTGGTAGAAATTTGTTCCATAATTCTACCGAACGCTGAAGAAAAGGTCTTAATTTTACTACCATGTTAATGAATTAATATTATCACTTTAGAAAATTGTTTGAACAATGGCGTCAAAAAGTTTGGCCTTTTGAAAAATTGCTCCGTGTTCTTCCTTTTCTAATTGGATTAAACTAATAATAATAGTAATGGTGGAATCACAGAGCTAATAGTCGATGGATTTAACAACTCACTCTCTTTGTGGGTTATTTGGTTGCATTTTTTTACGTGCTTAGTACCTAATCAAATAATTAATTATTTTTTTCGGTACAAGTTTTCGATTGAGTCAAAGGATCTTGATAACCTACGACATAACCCAAACCGGGGATTTGAACCCCAGATTCCAGAAGCTAATTCCAGACCAAATTATAAAGGAGTTCAAGTTATTGAGGTGGATTTGCACATGTTTAAGCACCAAAATTGGTGCAATTTTCTTACAAAATGTTAAAAAATTATCTAGATGGCGTGACCTTAATTGCAAATATTTTTAATACATATTTTAATTTTATGATAAAGTAAAGTTTGTCTTTATTTGAGAAATTAAATTATCTTAATGATGATGCTGACCCTAGTTTATCTCAATAATAAAATAATGCTTTTAACATTTATTGTTTAATCACATAATTTTCAATCAATTTAACTTCTATATAATGTTAGCAAAAAAGTAATGATTTTAAATAATGTTTACTGTGATTCTTACAGTAGTTATAATTATTATAAAAAACTAGCAACTTTATTAATTATATATAAGTGTTTGAATTCGAAAAATCAGCATATTTTTTAACCCTATCATCATTTTTAAATTAAGTTAATTTATAATATTTAGAAAACATCGATAGGCCATATTTTGCACGATAATTTAATTAACAATTACTCTTTGGGGAACATTAATTAAAACTAAGTCAATCCCGTGAAACATAAATGCTGATTTGATCATGCAAACAACCCAACCATAGAATCAAGTTTCCTTTTACAGATCTCTTCCTACGGAAATTTACGTTTAATTATAAATTATAAATTTTAAAATAATTTAAATCTTTTTTAGTATAATTAAGAGTAGTTGTTATTTGATTAAGAAAGTCGTGAAGTAAAAAAAAAAATATGTGATGTGTTTTTTGAAATGTGTTATTGATGTTGGTGTCACTGTTAAAATTTAAATTTTACTTATAAAACTTTACCTAACATAAATTGTGTTTTCTCATTGATTATAAAAAAAAAAAACGACAATTCGTTCAAAATCTTTTGTCTAATAAGACTCTCCTTAATATTACTAGAAGTTAAAGAAATGGAAAGCTAAGACAATAATAGAAGTTAGAGATCTCTAAAAAATGGATGAAGCTAAAATACAACAATAGAAAGTGATGCAGTTATTTTCGTGACTTGTATCACACAACTGATAAATGTTCTTCAAAATATAAATTTCCTCCATGATACAAGCAGATAAATGAAAAGAATGAAGAAATTACTAATAATATTGTTGTAGATAAAATTGTCAATGATATAAAGATTGATAATGTTGTTCTAGAATATAAAAAAATATTTCAAGGAAAAAAATATAATTTACACCAAATCATCTTCATCAAATTGTAAAAATAACTCAAGAAACAAAAAATATTCTCTACACAATATGAACAACTTCAGATATAAGAAAAATAAAAAATATTGAATTATTACTCACGTTATTTTTTCAATGAATCATTTCATAAGCTTTTTGAAAATGAAACTAAGTTATCTAAAGCTTGTTATTTATAACTAATCATGATGGAACTGTTCAAGTTAATTAAGAATGGAAGTTTTTGACAACTATATTTGATGTTGTCTATAAAAAACCAAAGAGATTAACAAAATTTACTTATCTTCCAACTCAATCATTAACTTTAAAAGATGTGTGTTTTGTTCTCTTTAGAAAAACAAATTAATTTCATATACCATTAAATACTTGATTAATATGATATTGAATTCAATATATTTAAATAGTATCTGAAATTCGAGTTTTATAAATAAAAAAAGTTATAACAGAAGACTCTATACATGGAATAAAGGAAACCAGGTTCATATTAGAAAATAAAAGATTTATTTTATGAGAACAATAGCTGAACAATGGAAGAGAACTTACAATAGAAAAATGGATCTACTCAGCATTTTCCACTTTCATATGTTGCACCAACTTTGACGCTCTCCTCACGTTCGTCCAACTTTGCATTAATATAAACCAAACTCGTTAAGTTTTTTACCACTGCAGTCACAATGCTTTGTCCTCAAATAAATGAAACCTAATATAAAAATAATACAGTACCATTTTACTCGTTCAAATCAATAAAAAACATTTTATAATCAGAAATATGGAGTTTTTAAACTAAAGTACTATTAAAACAATTATCTTACATACTCATAGTTAATTTAACTTAATCTTTCGGGTCCCACAGTCCTTCAACACGAACCACAGGTAGCAATAAATTGCAATTGAAGTAAAAGGAGAGAGAGAGAAAAAAAAAAAAGTTAGAAAGCAGGTTGCATTATAATACTATCTGTCTAAACAGTGCATGTATTGTGGATTTATTTGCATTAGCAATAAAATATAATAACCGATTATTCCAACGTTTTTATTGGCTAATGCATACGTATGAATGATGAATCACTTCACATATAGGTGTCTCTGACACGTGTTAATGAAAATGCATAAACTATAATCAATTGAAGAATTGTGTATATATACATAACAATTTACATATACATGGCTCCCATTATTTATGTTCTGGAGTAAATTATACATATTATTTCAGAACTTAAATATAAATAAAATATATTATTAATGATGAATTTAGATATAATTAAAGTTAATTTATCTTGTACGAGGAGCATAGGTGCAACAAGGATTGTTTAGAAAAATAGTAAAACCAAGACAGCAAAATACGTGGCAAATGATAAAGGAATAAGCGTGACACTTCATCCAAAATTATCAATTCCAAGTTAGTTGATTTCGTGTGATCCAAGAGTTAGTATAAGTAGTTTTAATATGAAAGTGTGTGAACATAAAGAATGTGATGTTATTTATCTCTTTTAGATTGATTATCTTTCTGCATAATTTTGTTTCAATTGTATTTTTTTCGCAAGGTTTCTTTTAATTTTTAAGAAACTCCATTTGTTATGCAGCGATAATTTCAATTTCTACTTATTTCTTTGTTTCTTATGTGATACCACATAATATTTCTTTGTTTCTACCTTTCATATAATCAAGATTCTATTTTTAATGGTTTATTTTTATTCTTTGGCTTTGGATCCTAGTAGAAGTTATCCTTATCTTTTTCCTTTCATCTTGTTAATTGTTGATATATTTATTACAAAAATCAGGCTTCCTGCATTCTTTAAAGGCTCACTATATTTTTCACATGCTGATTGCATGAGAGTACAATTAGAGGAAAAAAAAATGAAGGTTATTTTTTTTTAATTAAAGAGCCACTTGAAAAGTTGTTAAATTAAAATCCAATCGAATATATATTTTGCTTCAATAACATTCTTTAAAGTTTTTAATTAATAATTTTTTAATCTTTAAAAATACAATAATGTAATTATTGTTTCAGTTGGAATTGAAGTTGATAGTTTTATAAATCATCACTTAAAATTGTTATAAATTATATTATACCTAATTAAAATCATTACTATTTATTTTTTAAAATTTTGTTATTAATTGGACTAAAAATATTATATTGTTACTTTATTAAAAATTAAAGATCCAATTAATTTTTTAAAAACAGACCTACAAGATCATTAAGCGTACTTTTGATAATTTTTTATTTGAAAACCATTAATCATTGTCCTCTCAACAATAAAATAAATATTTTTTAAGTTGTTTTCTGCGTACAAAAGAATCAGAACACAACCACCAAACGATGAATCCATCACAGAGTTGTTTAATTTAACTATGAACATTAAAAAATAGAATATTGTCAATGCGGGACAGAATTATCTTGACTAATGAAAAAAATGTGATCATAAACTTGTTAGGAAAAGAAAAAAAGAAAAAACTGTTGATGTTAAGAAATCATGTAGGAATTAGAAGTGGGATGTAAAATAAAAGGGTGGCTTAGAAATAGGTTATTAGTTTCTGAGAAGTGATTGTTATGGAATCATGGGTGAATCCATGAATCCAAAAAAAATGAATTTAAAAAGACAGAAGACAGGTTCCTTAAATGCTTTTCACGGTTCCAAAACCAGAATTAGCTGTAAAGTACAGAGGCAACCAAAGTCAGATCCACTTTGGAACCATTTCCATCCACCATGCTGCTATATACATACAAGTACAAACGCATTCATTCATTGCTGTGCTTGTTCTGCTTCATCCCTTTCATTGCAACTTGATCTATCTGCTCTCACGTGCCACAGACACTCAGACAGATAGACTCACGGTCAAACAATCACTACTTCTCCAGTTGTCATTTTTGACTTTCTTTTTCCTCTCTTCTCTTCTCTTCTCCTCTCCTCCGTAGCCACAATCTCACCGTGCCGTATCCACACTTCCGTTGCACACTTCCTTTTCAATCCCCCTCTCATCCAATGCACACACTCCTTTTCATTATCTCACGTGTTAAATCACCATTCCTTGCATTAAAATTCATCTTTTACTCCTCTTCATTGGTCAATCCTCTATTTTTTCTTACCCCGTTGGTTTTTGTTCATGTTCTCTCCTTTCTTCTTTCTCCTTCTATTACACACCATTAAATTAAAGATAAAACTGCAAGAAAGATCTTCTCTTTACTTCTTATTCTCTTTTGGGATGTTGGGCTCATACTGCTAGCGGTTAGATTTTTTTTTTTTTTTTGCCTTTTTTTTCAGATGAATTTTATTTCTTTCCTGTACTTTTGATTTCCATTCGTTGTTGAGTGAACATGGGAAAACATCGGTCTTTCTTGCATATTGTGGGCACCCTTTTCCTTTTGTGCAAATTTTGTTTAGCTGCGAATCAATATACTGGAAGGGTCTTACCCGTAATAAGGGGTTCTCAAATGAATTGGATTGACAGAAATGGCAAATTCCTCGTATCAAACGAGGGACAATTTTCCTTTGGCTTTGCCACCACAGTGAATGACACCACCAAGTTTCTACTTTCAATCATCCACGAGGCCACTTCCAGGGTCGTTTGGACTGCTAATAGAGCAGTTCCTGTTGCTAATTCAGACAATTTTGTGTTTGATGACAAGGGCAACGCCTTCTTGCAGAAAGACGGAACCGTGGTCTGGTCTACCAACACAAGCGGCAAAGGGGTTTCTTCAATGGAATTGCGTGACACTGGGAATTTGGTTTTGCTTGGGAGTGATAATAGCACAGAGATTTGGCAAAGTTTCAGCCATCCAACAGATACTTTGCTGCCAGCTCAGGAATTCACAGAGGGAATGAAGCTCGTCAGTGATCCTAGCGCGAACCGCTTGACCCATGTTCTTGAGATCAAGTCTGGTATTGTTGTTCTCTCCGCAGGTTTTCAAACTCCGCAGCCTTATTGGACTATGCAGACGGACAGCCGCAGAATCATCAACAAGGGCGGCGATGAAGTTGCTTCAGCAAACATTAGTAAAAACTCATGGAGGTTTTATGACAAGAGCAAATCGCTGTTGTGGCAGTTCATTTTCTCTTCAGGTCCAGACTCAAATGCGACTTGGATTGCTGTTTTGGGGAGTGATGGCTTCATCACCTTCTATACCCTCGGCAGTGGAGTGTCAAATGCTGCTTCTGAAAAAATTCCCGAAGATCCTTGCGGCACTCCAGAACCTTGTGGTGCATACTCCATATGCACGGCTAACAGGTGTAGCTGCCCTTCTGTTATTCCTAGTTGCAAAACTGGTTTTGACTCTCCTTGCGGTGGTGACTCAGAAAAATCCATTCAGTTGGTTAAAGCTGATGACGGACTCGATTACTTTGCGCTTCAATTCCTTCAACCGTTTTCCAAAACCGATTTGGCTGGTTGCCAAACATCTTGCCATGGAAACTGTTCCTGCGTTGCTATGTTCTTCCACAGAAGTTCGGGGAAATGTTTCTTGTTGGACAGTGTAGGAAGCTTTGAGAAACCTGATTCTGATCCTGGTTATGTTTCTTATATCAAGGTCTCGAGAGAAGGACTTTCTGGCTCGGGTTCTGGGGGCGGTGGAAGTGGCAATAAACACACCATAGTTGTTGTGATCATTGTCATAGTAACCTTGTTTGTCATTTGCGGTCTGGTCTTTTGGGGAGTTAGATACCGAAGAAGAAAGCAAAGGGTGCCTGAGTCTCCTACAGATGGTTCAGAAGAGGCCAATTTCTTGGAGAATTTAACTGGTATGCCAATCCGTTACAGCTACAAGGACCTTGAAACGGCCACTAATAACTTTTCTGTGAAGCTTGGGCAAGGGGGTTTTGGGTCAGTGTATAAGGGAGTTCTAGCAGATGGAACTCAAATAGCAGTGAAGAAATTGGAAAGTATTGGACAAGGAAAGAAGGAGTTCAGGGCTGAAGTTAGCATCATTGGCAGCATTCATCACCTCCATTTGGTTAGGCTTAAGGGATTCTGTGCTGATGGAACTCACAGGCTTCTTGCTTATGAGTACATGCTTAATGGCTCCTTGGATAAATGGATATTCAAGAAAAACAAAGGCGAGTTTCTGTTGGATTGGGATACTAGGTTCAATATTGCTGTAGGAACAGCAAAAGGGCTTGCTTATCTGCACGAAGATTGTGACTCCAAGATTGTTCACTGTGACATCAAACCAGAAAATGTTCTTCTGGATGAACACTTCATGGCCAAGGTTTCGGATTTTGGGCTGGCTAAGCTCATGAATCGAGAACAAAGCCATGTTTTCACGACACTGAGGGGCACCAGGGGCTATCTTGCGCCGGAGTGGATAACAAACTACGCTATATCAGAGAAAAGTGATGTTTACAGCTATGGGATGGTGTTGTTAGAGATCATAGGGGGAAGGAAAAACTATGATCCTAGTGAGTCTTCAGAGAAATCCCATTTCCCCACTTTTGCTTTTAAAATGATGGAAGAAGGGAAGCTGAGGGATATTTTTGACTCGGAGTTGAAAATTGACGAGAGCGATGACAGGTTTCAATGTGCTATCAAAGTTGCGTTGTGGTGCATACAGGAAGACATGTCAATGAGACCATCTATGAGTAGAGTTGTGCAAATGTTGGAGGGTCTTTGTACTGTTCCTAAGCCACCAACCAGTTCTTTCTTGGGTTCTCGCCTTTATGCCGCTGTGTTCAAATCCTCCAGTGAAGGGGCCACCTCTTCTGCTCCCTCAGACTGTAACAGTGATGCTTACCTCTCTGCGGTTCGTCTTTCAGGGCCTAGATAACAGTTCCTGCGTCTTTGTTTTTTCTGTCGTGTGTTGTTCAGTAAACTAGTATCTAATGCAGCAGAAAGCCATGCAGGTTTAGCTACTCTTCTGTGTGGCTTCTCATGCTTCCCCCTCTTGTACATTTTCTTTAACTTCCTCAAATTTTGTAATATATATAGTTAGTCATAATCACCCTGCATTTCTATGTTTCCTTCTTTTCTTCATTCTTTATACACTCACTTCCAAACATATTCATTTTCGATCATCACCATCATAACAACAGTAAAACAACGCTTAAAAAAAAAAGACAATCCAAGTACCAAAGTTTATTCCTACAAGTGTAGAAATCGTATCTAGTCATCGAATTGTCTTAAAAAGTAAAAAATAACTGGATGCTTTATGACAAATATGGTGAATACTTTTTCATATTTGGAGTATCCATAAAAGATTCGTGATAGATTCAAATGGAATATATTTTCTGACTTTTAACTTGGAAATGGTTCCTTTTCCGTCACAACAGTGGCCTTCAAAAAAGGTAAATATTTCTATTTCCTATTTAGAATATATTCTTCTATTTTTTTTTTCTATCACGGTTTATTTTAGAAATATTCTGTTATTCTAATATTGGGAAACTTTTATATTTTAGAAAACAAATTATAATGTAAGCATTTAAAGTTTTATGCAGCTTTGTTGTCCCTGTGTATCTATCTATATAAATAAAAAAATAAATATAAACGTGAAGAGCAGCTTGGAGAGAAGTAAGTAGCAAGGAAAGTTTATTATTTATTATTCGTAAAAGAGAAGAAACGGTTTTGTAAATATAAAATTAGGATAATAATTAATTATTTTTTAATTTTAAAATATTATCGAGATATATTTTTTTATAAAAAGCTAAAAATATAAAAAAATGTATCTACTGCAAATTAGTATAATGTTAATTTTGATACGAAAACAATGAAAGTGTAAAAGAAATAAGTGACAGAAAGAAGGTGCGTTGGAGTGTGTGGCGTTGGGCAGCGATAATGAGATTAGGTGTGAGTAAGCACGTTGTGCGGTGCTCAATCGGCACCGTTTCAGGTGAGTCCAAAACCCATTTTCCCGCCAAATCCCAACATTCATCTTTCTCAAATGTCAAGTTCCGCCCCGACAATGGTTCTTCAGGTGAGTGAGACAAGACAACAACCTTAAACCAAAAACTCTCTCGGACAAAGGTTGTTATTGCGTTTATACTTTACAATTTCTCAAAACGGTAACTGTAAATCGCAGATTTAGCGGTTTCTAGTAGAAGCAGGAGAGAGCTGATCTGCATAGTCACGTGGCCATGTCTTCTTCCTCTCGTAGGTTGTCTCCCAGCCAACGCCTTGCAGTAAGTATGTATATAATTAACTTTGGATGTTGCGCATGAAAATATTCGCAATCACAGTATTACACTAATGTCTTGAATGCATTGTGGCCATTGAAGGGCAGGTGCAAAGGAGTATCTTCTCATTAAAGAAGAGGTGAGGAAGGTGTTGTCTAAGGGAAAGGCAGCTGGGGTGCTTCGATTGGTTTTCCACGATGCTGGAACCTTTGACATCGATGACAACACAGGTATGTTACTTGTGTTGTCCTATGACTCAAAGTTGCTGTTAATTTTAGCAGTCCTTCCAGTTTTCTAGCAAAACCCAATGGAATTTTACTGTCTTGTGTATAATGAAAGTGAGATATTTGTCTGAAACGGTTGGATATTATCAGGTTTGAAAATTATCTTCGGTTTTGGTACTGGTTAAAGTGTTTAATTGGCATGTTGTGTCAGTGTCAACCAACCAGAAATTATCATTAGTTTATATATGATGGTTTGTAATTTTAACGGATTGGATGATAGTATAAATGACCTTTACACTGTCTATGCATATATTATTTGTTTCCGGTTAAATATGTAGCTAGTCCTACTTCGGGATGATAGTATAAATTTTAATTAAGCTTGCATCGACTACTCCACATGCTTTCTTGATCATCCAATTTGGCATCAGGAGCATAACGCTAAACCAATCCTCGCTAGCATGGTGAAAAAGCCTGGATAGTGGTAGTGATAACTTTTTCGGATGTTTTGCATTCTTTTGCAGGTGGTATGAATGGTTCTATAGTCTATGAACTTGAAAGACCCGAAAATGCTGGCCTGAAAAAATCAGTAAAGGCATGCTCTGTCTCACTATTTTTTTATCCCTCTTCTATCGCAGCTCTTTCTGTTACTATTTTGAAGAATTCTACATGATAGTATGTTCTATAGTCTAAATTACTTTATCATTAAGATAAATATTTTATCTTACATTTAACAGCCAGCTAATATCTCAGTGGATGTATGACGTATATTTTAGGTTCTGCAAAAAGCAAAGACTCAGATAGATGCTATCCAACCAGGTTCTTCTTCTATCTGGTAACTGCTGCTAATAGTAAGTGATTTGGTGTAGACTAACACGTTTTCATTTACCTTTCTTAGTATCTTGGGCGGACATGATTGCCGTGGCTGGAGCTGAAGCAGTTGAAGTATGTGGAGGTCCACCTATCCAAGTTTCACTGGGCAGGCTAGATGCACTGTAAGATGCTAGGTTTCTAGTAGACTTGGCAACTGGTTTTTTCTTAACAGGAAGAAAAACAAGCAGTTAAATGTTAGTTTTGGTATATTAGGTTCTCTGAAAATATTTTTTATCCAATTATTGAATTATGTTCAATCTCTTGTTTAATGAATAATCAACCATTTTGCAGGAAGAGAAAGAAAATCCTCCAAAGGAATTTAACTCATTGGTTTTCACATAACGAAGAAACCTGGTTTTGTTTTCTGTCAAATAATATTTGCATTCATTTTAATGACAGGGTGCCTGATCCAGAAGGAAGACTCCCTGAGGAATCTCTTAATGCTTCTGCTTTGAAGAAATGTTTCCAGAGCAAAGGCTTATCGTGAGTATGAGGAAAACTTCTAATTTACTTTGTATTTGTGTTCTGTTAAGTGTTATTTATTTGTTCTTATTTGTAGCTATACATCATCTAATAGCTGTCTGATTGCTCATTACACGAGAATCTTAACACTACAGAGGCTAACTAAATATTATATCTTATAAATTCTTAACTCTGGACCAGATTAACAAGGCAATAAATGTAGTGATTTACTGACCAAAAAATCACTGGTCTATCAGTTATTGTACAAACTTTTCAATTTACCTGAATTAATTTGTTTACGCATCCTTATCCTCTTGGTGCTTTTCTTCCATAGAACACAAGAGCTAGTGGCATTGTCCGGGGCCCACACTATTGGAAGCAAAGGTTTTGGAAGCCCAAATTCTTTTGATAATTCATATTATAAGGTCCTTTTGGAGAAGCCATGGACGTCTTCAGGTAATTTTACAGCTTATCTCCTCTAAACATTGTTTATGTGTTGTAAACTTGCAACCATCATTGTTTTCTGAGGCAAACAATAAGGAAATGCAGGAGTTGAATGCTTGTTACTTTGTTAGGCTTAGCCACTGGAGTAATACATAATTTGTGTCTAGTGTGCTCTGGATCTTAATGTTCCAATCAAGTTTTTCAGTTTCTTTGGCATCAAGTGTGTCTTTCCATAAACTACTACAAATGACATTAATATCTGTTATTGTCGGTAAAGTTGGCTCAGGCCAAATTGGCAGCTCTACAATCATTTTTCTGGATAGACCTCACATGTTTGTTGGTTTGTTTTTATCATTTTTTTTAATTATTATAATTGTGATCTGCCTGTTCTCTTTTATGCACAGGTGGTATGTCTAGTATGATTGGCCTTCCTTCAGATCACGCCCTTGTTGAGGATGATGAATGCTTAAGGTTCCGTATCTCTTGACAACCTCTTATGCTACACCTATATGAATTTGGCCCTCACTTTTTTTCCTTTTCTGGCCGAGCACTAAAATTTTAGTTCAAAAGTGTTAAATAGTAATGTTCAGTTATCTGAAAAGATAAAACAATTAAAATGAGAAGCATTTCCTTTTCTTATTTTCCAAAATTCAGGAAAATAACTGGTAAGGCAAATAATTCATCAATTGAAAACAAGTAACAATTGCATATCAATTGGTAATGGATAAGTTATCTCAGTTAGATTTCTGATACTATAATTTGTATATTTTCATGCCCTTGTAAACCTGATCCTTGTCTCTGGAGCACGAGTTTATACACTCAATACTAAACTTGAAATCCGAAATGTCAATTTTCTAACACTAAGGTCATGTTCCCGAGCCTGCATGCTCCTTTTCAAATTTGTTTGTTGGCCTAGGGACTCATTTCTGATTCCTTTTTGTCCATGTAAGCAAACAACGATGTTCTGAAAACAATATAGTCTTGTAAGTAAACTCGAGTCAGTATTGTCCATAAAAATGTCCATCAATCATGTATTTTGGAGAGAAAGATTTTAGCAAAACTTTTTGGTGGACCATTTTATTATATCTTATTATTGATGACTAAAAAAAATCACTTGCACGTTACATATCCCGGTGCACCGCATGTGTATATTTCTGCTAATTATATGTTCCTTTGTGTTCATAACTTAAGACAGCTCCATTGATTGAACAGATGGATTAAAAAATACGCCGACAGTGAGAATCTGTTCTTTGAAGATTTCAAAAATGCATACGTCAAGATGGTGAATTCTGGTGTGAGGTGGAAAAACAAGTAATTCAGGAGTTGAATGTTCTAACTTGTACTGAAGGGGCAACTTGCATTTTTATTGACCTGGTAATAGTGTTTGAAAATTAAAGGAGGGAGGGAGATAGAAAATTTGAACTTCAAGAATGTTAATTAAAATTAAACAATTCTATGTTAGTTGATAGCTGTATTTTATACATTATTAAACACTTATTACAGTTAGGAGTTCATAACCTATATTATTTTATTGATATAATCTAAAGAGACTTTTGATAAGATGAAGGTAATTAGTGTTAACTCAATAAAAAATATATAAGTTAAAGTTATTCTTGTCCTTTTTTTCTCTATATATAAATAAATAAAGATATATGAGAAATAAAATAAAAAATACTAAAAGTTTTCACCTTATTTTTATTTAATTAAACAACCAACACTATTTCCACTCTTCTTAAAATTCTGTCTTTCCTTTTATTTTCATGCTATCCAAAAAAAAGTTTACCTATAAGATCTAAACTTAATGACAACAAAACAAGTTCTTAGTGGTATTTTAAATTTACCTCGAATCATTCGGCAACATGTCAACAAATAAATAAAATTTAACTTGATCCTGCGATTAACTTTGGAGAATCGAACAACATGATGATAAAGAAATTAAATTTTCTTTCTTGACTCATCGTACAATATCTGAGGTAGAGTGGTCTAAGGTGGATCAATTGTTGTTGACCCTTTCGACTGAGAACATTCAAAGCCAACATAGTTTAAAAATTAAGATCATCACTATCCTACTTAATTTGAAGTCGAGAAATGTTAGTTAATTTTAATAATAGAAGTCGAGAAATGTTAGTTAATTTTAAAATTGTAATATTATTAAATTGACGATTCTGCAGCTAATTTAGCAATAATGATCACATAAAACTGATTACCTTGCTTAGGACGTGATAAACTAAAAATTAAAATAAATGAGTCATTCTCATAAATGAAAAGATAAAAGTCCATTAAGACACAATATAAATAAATAGACACATTATAAACAGACACTTATCAGTATATGACCACCTTAAATACACACTCTAACTTTATTAGTTACAATCTACATGCAATGCTAATGTCAAAGATCAACAAAGACTTTCAAAATAAATCAATAAATGGAGAATACATAATCTTATATAGAGAATCTCATCTTAACCTTCTAAAAACATAAACATTATAACTATTTGGTTTATTGCAAAGTATTGATAACCAATTTATTTTAGTTAGACTATGCAAAAAGACTTTGGACAATTTTTAATTTAAGAAATAAAATATAATATATTTTAAGGACAATTCCGATGTTTCAATTCAATATTATATTATTCTCTTAAAATATTTTTTAAGATAATTATGTAACAATAATACAAATTTTAACTTAATAAATAATATTTTTCTAACATAATAATATATTTATATATTGATATTATTTATCATAAAATACATATCACAAAATATAACTTAATTTTAATTATATTTCTTTAAATTTAAATTGATTGATTAAATTTTGTGCAGTTTTCTGATTTCTGTTAACAAAGTTCATCCTGGAAGAATATATAGGAACTCAAATACTGTAAAAAAAAACTCCCTGATTACAAGAGGATTAAAGGCTGTAAGCAGTAACGAAATAACTTGATGTAACCGTAAAACGTGAGTACCGTAGAGAAAGCGACTTGACCTGACCTGGAAATTGAAAATCAGCATTTGGATTTGAAAGGAAACCGTTGTCTGCTACACCACACTTCTCTTCTCACTCTCAACCTTATACTCTCTTCCTTCTCTCTTTTTCCCTATTTTCATTTTATTTTATTTTTAAGAATAAAAAATAATAATAGATAAAGCATCAGCGTCACCAACATCTTCTACCACAGTTTGAATCTTTCGGATCTTGTTGGTCGGACTCGGATCCCCCGTTCCCCAGATCTCTGCACCCACTATGCCATTCGGTTCTTGACACTGACCCCTCAGGTAATAATTTCTGGGAACACATCAAAATCTCATTTTTGTCTAGTCCTGTGCTTTAGTTAAGATGGTAGTGTACTTGTTGATTTGTATTCTGTGGCAAAATGGAGCTTTGTTAGTTGTTTCTCGTTGGGTGACACTTTTTTGGGATCAAAGTTTTGTTTTTGGAATGGGAGTGCAGTGGAGAATACTAATCTGGCTTGTTTTACGATCCCGTGATTTGATTTGCCAGTTAACTCTTCTTATTTTGTTATGCTAGTTCATAGATAATTACTTTTTTTTTTTTTTATTTGGCTCCTTTTTCATAATTTGTCTTCATGCACTTGGCCACCAAGTGGAGATTAGATGCATCCTATTCTCTACCTAGACCTAGGGTGTTCCACATTACTCATTAATGTCTATGCTTTTGAAGTACCCTGCTTATATTCTTTATTACTGTATTTATTTTGTTGTTATGTTGCTTTCACCATTTTGACTGGAAAGTAACTCATGCACTACCTGACAGCCATGCTGTTTTTACATGTCACTCCCACGGTTTTTTCTTCAATTTGGTAACTCGCATTCCCTTAGGATACAAAGGCTGTTGAATTTGTCTTTCCCTTTTGATTGTAAAAAAAGGTCTATGAAGATTTTCTAGGTATTTTTTTGAAACCATTCTGGCTTACATTACAAATGATGAATTTTTCATATGAACAATCTTGTTCTGTATGATCTCAGTTTTTCCCTTTCACTCTTGTGTTAAACTATCTTTAAGTAGCCGGTCACTGATTTTATGAAACTTGTAGCTTGGCTTGAATGATGGATCCAAGCAACCTTTTACCAGCCAATGGACTTGAAGAGGTCCACCAAAATGGTGTTAATGGCAAACTGTCTAACTCTGGAAAGGATGGTATTGCTTCAAATGTAGACCCTGCTGTCACTAAAATTACACAAACTGAAGTTCCAAATGGAAGTTTTGAAAATTTCGTCCAGTATGATAGCACTGCAACTGATTACTCATCCAAGGCAGAAATCAAGGAAGGATCAAATGACTACATATCTGTGAACAATGTCGCCATTTCTGAGGTGAGAGGATTTTTTCCCCCTTGAATTGGTTTAATTAACTCATTAATACTATTCAAATTATTATCTCATCTCATTTGTTTTCTTAATGCTAGGAAGAGGAACCAGAAATCATAGACCAGACAGAGCAATTAAAAGCAGGAAAAGGTCCTGTCAAGAATAAGAATGCAAAGTCACCTAGCCCCAGAGGTGTTCATGCGAGTTCAACTAAAAAGAGCAAAGATGGAAAAGATGAAGAGGTAGCATCTACTGTTTCCAATGGTACTTTTGCTTCAGAATCTATCCCAAGACAGCCTATTAAAACTAGATCAGTGAGCGACAAGCAGGCTCGACTATCGAAGGTAAACTAAATTTGTAGTTATCTTTGTTTGTTTGTGAAAATTTTCATAGATGGTCAGGGATTCAAATAGTTATGCGCCCTTGGTCTCTTTTTTTATCATTTTGGCTTTGATTAATCGAAGTTACAGTTTTTGCACTCCCTGATAGATCTTACATTTTATGCTTTCAGCACCCTGGAAAGTCTAACGTGGCACCTTCTGAAGCATCAATGTATGTACTGCTTTTCAGTTTTGTTTGATTTTTTCTAGTTGAAGAATGATGGGGTATGAATAATCCTTATGTTCATTAATTGACTACTGGACTTTACTTCATCGGAAGCAGGGAGAAGACCAGACCACGATTATCAAAGAAAGGGCCCCCTGATAATCTTAATCTTCAAGGAGAACCAGAATCGTCTTCGTATCCTTTTTTTATTTTATGGTTGAACGTTTTTTCTTCTTGTGACTGGAAATGGTGAGCTGATTTGAATATTTTATATTTATATTCTAAGTTTGTGTGAGAAAAATGTATGATTATGCTTTATCCTTAATCCCGTTATAAGTCCTACTGCAGAAGATGCCAAACCTCGTAGGGTAGGGATGCTCCCAAATTATGGATTCAGCTTCAAGTGTGATGAGCGAGCTGAGAGAAGAAGAGAGGTATATAATCGTTACTTGTTTCTGCCATTCTTTTGAATATCTCAGTTAAAAAAAAATGTTATCATGGTGGCCAGTTCTACACTAAGCTTGAGGAAAAGATTCATGCAAAGGAAGTGGAGGAGAGTAACCTGCAAGCGAAAACCAAGGTGATAATATTTGATATCTAGGCGGAAATTTAACTTGCAGATGCTGCCTTTTAATCATACCAACCTTTAACTTCTTTTATAGGAGACCCAAGAAGCTGAGATTAAGATGCTTAGAAAAAGTTTAGGATTTAAAGCAACTCCAATGCCAAGCTTCTACCAGGAGCCTCCTCCTCCCAGGGTGGAATTTAAAAAGGTAAGTTTCTTTATGTGTGTGCACATACCTGTTTGCATGCAAGCTCTCTCTATTTGTACTCTGCGTAATTAAATTTCTGATTCTTTTAATTCATATGTAATGCATATCTTGTTGTTATAGGCATGCCTTGTATAGCCTGAATATAAGTCAGGAAAAGAACACTTTCCTTTTTTAAAGCCTACCACAACACTTGACATTCTATCATATTTTTTTTTTTCTAAGTCAGTAAAAGCCATATGTAAGTCTTTTCTTTTTTTGCTTTTCAATACCTTTCCATCAATATCGGTTAAACATAAAGGGTTCTGTTGTATAGACTTTCCTAGCATGAAACAAAATTAATGTTTGCAATCCTCTTTTTTTTTTTTTTTTTTCTCTAAGCAATGCTTCATCACCTTTTGTCATAGTTTACACAATTTTGAATATCTCTCGTTTTAAAATGTATGAATCGAAATTCTCCTCTTCTGCTCGTGTGGGTTCTTAAATCTCAAATTTAATAGTTTAGTGAGCCAAATGAACCTTGTTTTCCTTCTCATTTCAAAACTTTATTGTAACTATTATGTTGATAATAAACTAATTTCAAAATAGACAAAAGAAAACTCAGTGAAACATTGGTTTTAATAAAATTTAAGCTGAAATATTTTTTTGGTTCTTAATTTTATTTGTAAGTTTCAGTTTGATCCTTTAAACAATTCTTTTATTCCTTCATGTTTTAAATTTGGGTCAAGTTGGTCATTTTAAGATAGTTATCGTTTTTTTTATTCTAAGATACATTTTAAACCATTTTTTTTATTGATTCAGGGGATGAAATTAATTCTACTTGATTATAGAACCCAACTGATGTTCAAACAAAAAAGGGACATAAACATGATGAAAATTGAGTCCCTGGAACAAACAAGATTTTTAAATCCAGTATCAGATTCCTTTTCGGTGTTCAAGAGACTCAATTTTACGTGAATTTCATGGCTTTTACGACTGTTTTTTGTTCAAACACCAGCTGAGTCCTATACGAAGTAGGTGAATCTAATAGGACAAGTTTCATGTCTGGAATCAGTTATAAAATGATTAAAAATCCTATCTTGAAATTGACAACGACACTTATTTTAAATTATTTAAGGACCAAATTGGCACAAATTTGAAAGTTAAGGACCAAAATGAATTTTTTAAAAGATAAAAGGCCAAACTGGATCTTATAAATAAGATAAAGGACCGAAAGTATAATTTAACCTTAAATTTATTACTCAATAACTGAATAATAAGAATAATTTATTGTAGCTATGAAAATGTGGGGGCCTTAGTAGTCATCGGAGCATTATTAGGCTATTAACATATTTTTTCTATGGCCTTACACCTGGGCTGCCTAATTAAATGTCTTGCTTGTTCTTAAATACTTGTAGTTAAGAGTCACTGATCAATATTTATTGCATAAAATGAAAAGTCAATTGCTTTATAGCCATGCAACCATAAAGTTTAGGTGTGATGGATATTAGAATGAAAGGAACTGCTAAGTAATTGTGACAAGGGTAGTGCCCTAGAACTTGTATTTACTAAAGTTGTTAGATCAACGTTAGTTTGATGATGATTGAAAAGATAAACCTGTTATTCATTGATGCTAATAAATTATGTTCAATTTGATGGTTTCATTCTATAAAACTAGGGACTAATTGGAATTCTGATTCTATTTTGCAGTTATTTTCTTTCATTGAACTCCATGTTGAACCCTTCGATGTGGTTTGTGATTTGTTGGTCAGCAGATATCTTACTGTTTCTGAAAATTTAGGTGGTTTTGTTGACTTTCCAAAATAAGCCCTCAGGACTTTCGATTCCTATCTTATTGCATTAAAATTATAATTCTTAATCTGTTCTGGAGGGCTTTTCACTTATCAATGTGTGGATGCTTGATCAGGTGTTCTAAACTAATTTTATTTAGACTTAATCAACATTTTGAAACCTATTTCTTATATTAGCAGATGGTTTTAAATCTCTCTAAAGTGACCCTAAAACCCTTTTCACTGGTGAAATGAAGTATTGTTTGTTTTTCTATTTGAACGAATCCTTGATCACGCTGTTTTGATCTTTCTTTTTTTGCCCTCCTCTCTGGACACATGTAACTGTTGATGTCATTTTTTTCTTATTTTGTGTTTGCAAGTTTGGTTTTGTGCCATTTGCAAATTTGATTTCTTAAGCTTTTGGACTTACTAATATAGATGCCCACTACAAGAGCTAAATCTCCCAAACTTGGTCGTAAGAAGAGTTCAACAGTTTCAGAGTCAGAAGGAAACACTGGCAATAGTGCTCGACAAGGTCGATTAAGTCTGGATGAGAAAGTATCTCAGACTAACCTCACCAAAGGAGTTACTCCTGTTCACCAAAAGAAGCCACAACGAAAGTCTCTTCCTCCTCGACTGACTTCTGAAAAGACCAGTTCTTCCAATCGGACCCCATCTAAGGCATTGAATGATGACAAAACCTCCTTATCAAGTGTAACAACTGAAGTTACCACCTTATCCATTTCAACTGGGGAAGTGAAAGTTGAAATCACTGAAGAGAGCAATGTCTTATTGGATGAGTCAAGTAAAGATCTTCCTCTGATTGTAGAGCCAAGTGAAGCAAAGACACCTGCTGCGAATGGTGATTTAGCCATTGAAGAGAAACCGCAACAACTCATCTTGGCACAAGAACCCATAGTGGCAGAGCTCTAAGCAAACAGAAGGAACAGGACCAAATATTATTAACTATCAGATCATATGACTGAGATTATTTAACAATGAAGGCTTGCAGAATTCCTTTGTGGTTTTTGATGTCATTTTGTCCAAGCAGCATTGTTTCTTGTGTTTACTCCTAAAGCTTGCTGGTTTTGTCCTTGTGATTTTCTGCTCTTCATCCAGCAATGTATGTAACTATTTCTCAGGTTGTGGTTCTAGCTGATGTTATTTTAACATGTAACATTTGTCTGTTTAGTTAATATGTCGGCGAAAATTTTGAGGAAGTTAGCGACCGGTGGCTCAGTCACATTTTGAAACAAGCTGTGTTGTGGACACTCTTCATGAGCCATATGATTGTGTTATAGCTTTGCTCTGTCTAATGCATGAACTTTCACTTCTGGATTCTACCATGTAACCGCTTATGCTCAAGCAACTCAAGCAAATAAATACTTCTACTTTTAGAGTTCATTATGATTCTCCCCTTGTTCTTGTAGTAGTTTTGACCAGTTTTCAATCAATTCTCTGAAGTTGTTTCATTGAAACGCTCGGTCGTTCATTTTCTCAATGACTCATGACTCCTTCCATTAGAGACCATTACTTGCTCCAGCCCTTCCCCTTAAGTATTTTATCTCAGCTGTTAATGGTGTTACTTGTTTCACTCGAGTGATATAAGTGTATATTGTAGTTCATGCTTCACAGTCAAGTGATTAAAACATAAATTAACTTCCCCTTAAATTGTTAAGCTTTGGTCTTAGATTACAAGTAGTTGATTAGGCGATTATAGTTTCGTTAGATGAATCATTACATGTTAGTTATCAGTTACTTATTTCTAAAGTGTAATTTCAATTGTAACACTGCTACTCATTCCATCTTTCATTCTCACTTTGTTCAGGGCTTCTTCATTTTCCAACATCTTTCCAATGAACTTCTACATGATCCTCTTCTCATTGTCCGTGATCTTATTGACTTCGGCGTTTGACCTTGTCCTTCCAAAACTTTTGATAGCAGTTATTCTGCAGCATCTAACCCCATTTTTACCTTATGGATTTACTAGATAAATTGTTTTATCAGTACTGTTTTTAGCTCTCCTCAAGCACCTTCAATCAACCATGGGAACACTTCTTATGATGCATGGATTACTTTACAACGTGCTTTCTCCAAAAGTTCATCAGTCATTCATCAGGTCTTTGAGTCACCTAAACAAATAAATAAAAAAGTAATCATTTTTTCTCCTTACATTAAATTTGAGGCATGAGAAGATTAATTTTTCTTATATTTCTCGTAAAAAAGTTTAAGGTTTAAACATTCTTCATCCCTACTAAATTATTAAATTTTGTTTTTGATTCCTAATCATTAATTAATTGTTTTTTAAACAATAATTTAATGAATGTGCTACTTTGAGTTCTTTAAGCATAAGTGGTATTAAACCATTGTTGAACTTCTACATAATACAAATTTGGTCAAAAGTGTAGTTTTAGTATAGTTGATTATATTATTACTAATACTATATTCATAACACAATCGTCTTATATCTCAGTCACAAACCAGAAGCAAAATTTATCCTTTGAATCAAATTTGAGGTATAAAATGATTATTTATTATTATAGTTTTTACAAAAATATTAAGGTAAAAAATTAAACAAGTATATGATTAGTACTAATACCTATTACATGTCAAGTTTGGAAGCTGCATAATATATTGGTTGTCCCACTTCACCTTTATCTGTATGTTTTGTTATTGGCAGGGTTATGTAGTTGTGACGAAGAGTAGTGATGGTGTGTGTGCCCAAACACAAATTTAATTAATGAACTAGTTTGGATTTCAAGAGCTTTTGTGGTTTTTGGTTCTGAACTAACCTAGACTACACAAATTTAATAAGAAAAGTACAATACATGTATATGGGTTTTTCAATAATGTGGTTGTTTTATTATTAACATCATATTCATCATACATAAGACAACTTTCAACCACAAAATAAAAAACGAAGTAAACATATAATAGGATACTGTCATTTTCTTCTTTTTAAGTCATCATTTTTTTTCTTTAAGATCAAATATGAGGTGTGTGAGAGGACTATAATATATATATATATATATATATATATATATATATATGATAGAGAATGATTGGTCAAAAGAAAAGCTTTTGATTCACCGTCCTCCTTCACAACCATAGAAAAATTTCACTAAATAATCAAATAAATTGTTGACTAAATTGTAAGTACATACGATCATAGTCCTTAGATATTTTGCCTATTGGCAATAACTATTGTTCAACAAACTTAACGATATTTTTGAATGTGAAGGTTGAGGCATTATCATTTTTTTATGACAAATTAGCTATCATAGTGACTATAAGAACTTACTTGCTTACTTAATTATGCTTTAAATTTCTAAAGGTGAACCTGAGTTTCATTGTTCAAATTAAAAGAAAATAATTGTTTAAATTTAAAATATATATATATATATATATAATTTTAGTATTTAAATACTAATTTAGAATTTTGTTAAAAAAGATGAAGTGAATCTAAGTTGCTTTGGTTGATAGATAATGAGTTGTTTGAGTAGTGGTGGTAGCACATGTCCTTTTACAAATGGTGTACAGTGTTTTGAAACCACACACCATAATTACAAGTTGGCTTGTGAGAATGCATGTGCCATTGTACAAACTCTCACCCTTAGCCTTCGCATCTTCCTCGTCCCATCACGGATCGTCGCATACTAAGCGTGCGTGTGGTTAGACTAGGAAGTGCATCTGAGGGGAGCGAAATCAAAGGAAACGAAGAAATAGATGTTTGGAGAAAGTACCGAGAAATGAAGTTAATATAATAAATTTTAAAAGATTGTAAAATTATATATTTATAAAATAATTCAATTATTTTTATTATTATAAATTAATTTTAATTAAAAGTTAAATCATAATTTTATTATTATTTTATAGATTTAACGTTATTATAATTACTTTTCAATAGATTAAATATTAAATATACTATTTTATCTAACAATTTAATAGTATTAGAAACACAATTAACGGATGAAATTTAGAATACAAAATAGAAGTCAAATGCGTATACCCCGGTCAAGTACAGCACTAAGTAAAACATGGGAAGGGACCAAATTTTATTTCATTATTTTCATAGAATAAACATACAGTACCAGGGGCATATAGAGGTTACAATGAAGAGTTCCAAAAAATGAAGCCTAAAAAAGTAGGGCTTGGTAGTAAAAAAACAACTCATCCCCCAAAGGGAAAGAATTGTGATGACAGACCTGTACAATGGCCTGCCATAGCCAAAACCCTGACTGAAGAGGAAGGCTTCATAACCCTGAACTGCCAAAGTAACCACCACCACCACCACCACCACCACCACATAAACTGGAACTTAGCCCCAAACAACACGCACTGGACAGACTCGTTACATACTGCTGCAAAGAAACAAAGACAAAGGGCACACATGGTGGCAAAACCGATACAAAGCATAGCTAAAAACATCAGGTGCCAACACCACAAAGGAAGATACCTAAAACTCCACAACCCGGTAACTATTGCTCACAGAGAAACACAGTCTTTAAAAGTGGCATCTCACTGATAGAATGAATGCCAAAAAGCTTTCAACAGATTTCCCATTAAAGGAAACCTGCAAAAATGGGGTTTCAAACATAACTGTATCCTCTGGAAAAGGAGAACCGGGTAGTGGATGACAAAGATCCATCGCGAATGAACCCAAAAACACTAACGAGCAACACTAACTATAAAAGCTGAGGCATTTCCTGTTCAGTAGAGGATGTCACAAGTCCAGAGATGTTCCTGAAGTTTGCTGACACCTCGGCTGCTGATTGCACTGCAATGCTTGATATTCAATCCTGCAAGAGATTGACCCAGTTTTTTCAATGCGGGCATGCTCTTCTCTGAAACCGAGGTACAACCTGCCAAAGAAAGTACCTCCAGGCTGATCTGATTTCCGCGTGCAATAGCTGCAATACCGGCATCAGTGATAGCACACTTGGAAACATCAAGATCATACAGCATCGGGCAATTGCCTGCAATTGCCATCATGCTAGCATCGGTGACTCTTCTACAACCATCAAGGCATAGCACCTGAAGAGACCATCCATGTGAATTCACAATAGGCAAAACTACTCTGTCCGTCACATTTATACATCCCCTTAGATTAACTGTTGTCAGACCAGTTTCAGAACACTCCAGCAGTGGAAGAAACCCTTCGTCTGTTACTCTCTCAAGTCCACTCAATTCAACATGCCTAAGCTGAGGACACAGTTTTCCAAGTAAAGCAAGATTAGCATTGCCAAATCCAGGGCAGTCACGAATTGTTAAAGACCAAAATGATTCACAAGGAGACATTGCCGGTAAATCCGTGTTCAGATCTTTGATCCCATAGCAGCTAATCAGATTAAGAACCTTCAGTTTGGAAGCACAGTGAAAAAAGATGCCAAAAAGCCCAATTTGGGTAATCCTGTGGCACTCCTGCAATTGTAGGCTCTCAATTGATAGAGCATCCCTGGTAAATGAAACCAACCCCTTGTCTGACAGAAATGCACACTTACGAAGCTGGAAGTTCTTCACATTTGGACAACCCTTTCCAATAGCTCCGATCCCTATGTCTGTCAATCCTTGGCAGCCTTCGATTGTGATTGAATTCAGTTTCTGCAGTCCATGGCCATTACCCATAACCCAGAACCCTTTCTCACTGACATTTGGAAGGCAACTTAGGACAAGATCAGTGACTTGAAAGCCATAATGCCCAATCATTGCTAGAGAGAGATCAGACACCATCAACGACTCAAGTTTCACCTTTGATAGAACATAAGAAGCTGAAGATATGAGGCCACAAACTCCCTGATCACCAACTCCGGAGCAACCCTTGATTGATATAGACCTTAGTTTGGGACACAACTTCCCAATAGCTTGTAGACCTGTGTTACCAATGTTGGGACATGATTCAATTGATAACTCAGCCAGATTTGGACAGTTCTTGGAGACTGCAATTAAAGTCTTGTCAGAAATATTGGGACACTTGCAAAGGTCAAGCTTCTCTAACTTATGACACCCGCTAGCAATCTCAATTAGGCCTTCATCATCAACAGTAGCAACATCGAGCACAGAGAAAGCCTTTAGAGAAGGGCATCCATGAGCAATGGCCTTGAGACCTACGTTAGTCACCCCACGACCAGAATTGCATCCACGAATAGTAAGCTTCCCCAGCCCTCCTCGAGAGGCTGTTCCAACAGCAATGGCAGCAAGTCTAACATCTGTTGCCTTCTTTCCCTCCAAGGTTCGGGATAGATATCCTTTGTTGCTAAATCCCTCATCATCATCACCACCCACATTATCATCTCCAGTACTTTCATTGCTGCAGATTTCATTCTTGCAAATACTGCTTAGAAGCATAAGCCAGCGCTTGGACACAGAAGCACAGACGCTCCTATCTTGGCCAGCAGGCAACCTTCTAAGGATCTCAAAGAGGCACTCATCTGGCAAATATTCAATAGATGTCTTCTGCTTCTGCTCATCAAACCATTCTCGATTGATATCAAATGAAACACTGACGCGAGATCTCTTCTGAAGAGGAAAGTAATCAACTGAACGGCCAAGAGACAAAAAGAGACATGGTTCCTTGGGGTTAGGATATATTCGACCCCCAGGGCAAAAATCATCATTCCCTGAAAAGAAAAGAAAAAAGAATTACGCTCAAGGTCAAGATCGCAACAAAACTACGCTTAAAACACACCAACAAAACGTAAATTTCCACAATTAAAACCATAGAAAGCATCTGTTATATGAGCTACAGTTTTGAACATACAAAAGAAACCAGATATATTCGTGAAGCATCTAAAGGCAGCAATTGCCTCAGGTCAACTCCGAAAAATTTGCACAACTTACAAGAGTAACCACTCAACAGTTGAACCTTCTCCCAAGTGATCTCAAGAACAAGATCCAAAGACTACTACAAACAAAAATCACCCTTGTACACAAGATTAACTACTCAAAAGTTGAAACTTACTGTTATATGTTCTAAAAAAAGGATCCAATTTTCATGGAATATCAAAAACTGCTAAAGAAAACCATTTGGCCAATCCAAACTAAAATCATACCACTCATCAGATCCACCAAGAAAGACAAAGATTCAAAGAATTCATCACTTAAAACCCAAATAATAATCTTTGACCAACCAAACAAGAAAAAAACATTTAAGGCAACCTCCGAAAATAACCACACACCCCACAGCCAGTTCAAAAAAGGTACCTGAAAAGCTGAAGACTTGAGACATGGGCACAGTTCAAAAAACCCCGGGAGGTGAAATCTGGTATGTTCCACACAAAAGAAGGGTTGAAAGATAGCGCAGAAGAAGAGGGCAACGACGAAGAAGAACTCGTGAGAGCAAAAATGCATGAGGGAGAAGGAGGGAGAAGATGGAAACCCTATGAGATAGGGCAAAAAAAAGAGAGAGAGAAAGTGTGGGAAAGAGAAATGAAGGGCTTGGGTTAGCCAAAGCGAAGGCTTTTATTGAAAGTGAAAACAAACAGATTCGGATGCACTGAATGGGAACGTTCCCAAGTGCAATGTATCTGAACACACAAAGTGGGGTTTCTTTTCTTTGTATTATTCTTCCACCAAATGAATACCAGAAACCACACACACTCTGGTTTCCCCTTTCTATATCTACCTTTTTTTTCTCTTCATTATTTCATTTGGAAAATTTTATATCTGCACCATTTATTCTTTCTAAACTCTTAAAATATTTAATAAAATAATAATATTTTTACCTTTATAGTTGATTAATCTCAAATCATTCTTGCCAAATGAACAAATATACTTATTGATTTTTTATTAGCTTATGTTCAAAATAAATAAATCCACATCTTAAAAATAAATTTTTACAACATTAATTTTACAGGCCTTCTTTAAGGAATTTCATAAGTGTTAGATAACTTGGCACAATTTATGTTTCATGCATATTTATATTTTATCTGATTCTACAATTATTTAATTTATCATATTAAGAAAAGTAATTAGTTTACTAGACAATGATGTTTTTTTATTAAATTTATATTATTAAAACTATTTTTACCATTCATACTTTTCTCTTTTTTAAATTTTTATTAATATAAATTTTCTCTAATTTAAAGTGTTTTAATCTGAAAGAGTAATTAAAATGTACTATAAATAAGGTTTTCAAAAAAATAAAAGCTTTGATTAATTTCTCATTTGAATCTTATAAGAATATTAAAAAAATCATAAAAAAATATTTATTGCTTAATAAATCCACTGCATCAAATTAATGTATTAAAGAACTCATTATTCGAAATCAATATTAGAAGTGTTGACTAAATACACAATTAACATATTAGAACATCTGTAATATGTCCTTACCTAAGTTGGTATTGTTTAATAAAATTTTCTATTAGAGTATGTTGTTTAATTGACTTGTAGAGAAAACATAAAATTTAAGGTGACTTAAGTTAAATGTCCTCTTAAATGATTTTGACATTAGAATATTTTTTCATAAAAAATTATAATTTATATAATATTTTTCAAATTTATAGATATTAAAAAAATAATTCATTTAATAGTCTAGTCTTGCAATCTCTTTAAATCTGATAATTAGTACACATTAAATTTGTAGCATGATCCCTAAGATGTTAGATGGAAAATTTATTGTCATATATTTACACACTTCCAAATAAGGAAACACTCTTACATTTTGAATTACACATTTCTTATCTTAATCCCCCACAAAAAAAAGGAATTTTGATACTGACATTAAATATCTGTATTAATAAACATTAATAAATGTAAATATAGAAAAATTAAGTTCATTTTCATAAGTATTATTTATAGGACAAACTTAATAAACATGGAGTCATAAAGAAAAATTAAAAAGTGAATTATTTTAAGAAATAAATTAAGGAGGTTAGTAAATGTATTCACTTTTACAAGTATTTATTTCTAGATCAGGCCTGATGAACTAAAAACATAAAGAGAAAAATTTTATATTTTAATAAAAAAAACTAATGAAGTTCATGAATTCATTCCTTTACAAGTATTTAATTATAGAGCAAGTTCAATGATCATGTAGTCATAAATAAAAGTTTATTACTGAAACAAATTCAGGAATTAATTCATTTTAAAACTTTGATTCACAAGGAAGGTTGAATGAATTAGGGTCAATAGGTGATTTTGAGGGACAGTGACTTAGGAATCATGATTGAAGGAAATTAAATTATTCAAACAACTTGTCTTTGTTTAATTTACCAAGGAAGGGTAGAGGAAACAAGTTGAAAATAAAAAAGAGAAAAAATAATAAAAAACGAAATGACTTCTTAAGTTGTTTAGTTGTATTAAAAAATGGAAAGACATTTACAAGTATTTATTTACAAGGTGGGTGAAATCATCATGGTAAAGGACAATTTAAAAACTGAGACATGTTAAAGAAATAAATTAAAATAAATTATCATTTAAAATATTTTAGTTTTATGAAATAAAAATAATATATTTTTTCCAATGAAAATCTTGTTATATTTTTGAATTGATAACAGAGTTAATTTATCCAGTATTTATTGAGACATTTGCTTTTCGTACAAAAAATAAATTCTATTTATAAAAACTCCCTTGGTTGAAGTAACACTAACTAAAATCCTTATATACAGTGTTATTGATTGTAAAAGAATTGAGTTTTAACACTGAGTACTGTAATTGCAAGATCAATTTTTATTTATATAACTTCTTTTAAAAAAATAATTTAGAAATCAAATATAATATCATAAATTATAATATCCAAAAATGTATACCTATACAGTACGTGTAAACGTGCTCATCTATTTTAATATGTTGATATATATATATATATATATATATATATATATATATATATATATATATATATATATATATATATATATATATAT